>Ga0315294_10000682_pt1 | contig 36733 bp, 27 predicted proteins | sample YL17G13_40_MG_FD_203626 | JGI IMG/M metagenome (GOLD analysis project Ga0315294, IMG submission 203626) | Sediment microbial communities from Yellowstone Lake, YNP, Wyoming, USA - YL17G13_40 | ecosystem: Environmental > Aquatic > Freshwater > Lake > Sediment | place: USA: Wyoming | collected...
GGGTTCGACGAGGCGATGAGCCTCGCGTGGGCCAGCGGGGATTCGCTCCGGTCCGTGTGGGGCATCTCCCCCGCCCGGGCGCCGCTCTACAACGGCGCATACAACTCCCTCCTGCACTTCTGGATGCAGCTCGGGTCGTCGCCGGCGGCGATCCGGATGCTGTCCGTGGCTCTGAGCGTCGTCGCGCTCTGGCTGGGCTGGAGGATCCTGAGCCGGCTGTTCCCGCCGGGACCCGCGCTCGCGGCGCTTGCCCTGTTCGCGTTCTCGCCGTTCCAGGTCCAGTACGCGCAGGAGGCGCGGCCGTACATGCTGGTCCTCGTCTTCGAGTTCGCGGCGACGCTCGCCCTGCTCCGGGCGGTGGAGTCCGGCGACCTCCGGCAGTGGGCGGCGTGGGCGGGCTGCGGCGCCGCCGCGTCGCTGAGCAACCTGCTGGCCTTGACCTGGGTTGCGGCCTCGGCGGTCTACGTTCTGGCTCTTCCGGGGAGCCGGCGGCGGATCGGGCCGCTGGCCGGCTTTGGGACGGCCGCCGCGGCGCCCGCGCTCGCTTTCGCCGTCGCCGAAGCCCGGACGATCGACTGGGCGAAAGAGGTCATGCCCCGGTCGTTCGGCGTTTTCGAGTACCTGCTCGGGGTCGATCAGTTCTTTGGCCCCGGCGCGTGGGTGCCGGCATCCCTGGTCATGCCGGCGCTCGCGGGCTTCGCGCTTCTCGCCGTGTCCGGCGTGTTACTCGCGGTTGCGCCGTCGGGCGCGCGGCCGCACGGACAGCGGGAATTTCGGGCCGCGATGCTCGGGTTCGGGCTCACGCCGCTCCTCCTGATCCTGGCCTGCAACTGGGCCGGCGTCCTGTACCCGCCCAAGCCGCGGTACGCGATGGCGAGCCAGCTCTTCCTCCTGGCCGCGTGCGCCCGCGCGATCTGGGCCCTGCGCCGGCCGGCCGCGCGCGGGGCCGTGCTGGCGGGCCTTCTGGCCCTGGACGCCGCGTCCCTGGCGAGGTACTTCGGGGGGGGTATCCCGACCCTGGACCTGCCGCCGTGCCAGAAGGCGTTTCATGAGGTGGCGGCGGATCTCGTGGGAAGGGCGCGGCCGGGGGACGGAGTCCTCAGCGTCGAGTTCCAGACCTATCTGCCGCTGGACTGGTATCTCGGCGGCCGCCTGCCGCACGCATACGCGGCCCGCGATGCCTCGTTTTCCGACGCTGCACTGCGGAGGCTGGGATTCCCGACGGACGTCGCCACGTTCCTCCGCGCGCACCGGCGGGTCTGGTGCGTGGTGGCTCCCGCCGACTACTCGACTCCTCCCCGGATGCCCGAGGACGTGGGGGCGCGCCTGAGGCGCGTCGCGGTCCTGCGCGAGGAGACGCTCCGGCCCGGGATCAGCATCCAGCGGTGGGAAGCCCGCCGGCGGGAGGCCCCGTGATGCCCGCCGTTCTGACGCTGTCGGGCTGGGACTTTGGCTTCGTACTCCTTCGACTTGCCGTAAACCCGTGATGCCCACCGTTCTGACGCTGTCGGGCTGGGTGCTCTTCGCCGGCCGGCTGGCCGGGCTCGGCGCGGCCGCCGTCCTCCTTTGCGACGCCGTGGCCCGGCTGGGGCTAGGTCCGCTGGCCATGTGGCGCGTGCGTCCCCGCGGCGGACTCGCGGACTTCGGGCTCGGCCTCCTGCTGGGCTGGGCCCTGCTCGGCGTTCTCTGGCTCGGGCTGGGGCTGGCCGGCCTCTACGTGCCGGGTGTCATCGGGGCCGCCGGGCTGGCGGCGCTGGCAGGTTCGCGCGCGACCTGGCGGCTCCGCAGTCCGCTGGCGGCCGCCCTCGGCGAGGCCCGGGCGCTGGGCTGGGGCGCGGCGGCGACGGCGCTCTGCGTCTTCGCGATGCTGGCCGGACTCCTGTGTATCCCCGAGTTCGAGATGGACTGCGCGTACTACCACTTCGGGATCTCCTGGCAGTGGTTGCAGGTGCACCGGGTCCTCCTCGACTGGGTGCCGTTCACGAACCATGTTCCCCTGCCGGTCGAGATGATCTACGTCCTCCCGATAATGCTCGGCGAGGACCGGCTGGCGAAGTGGATGACGGCGTCATTCTTCCTCGCCGCCGCCGCGGTCTGGGCCTCCTACTGCCTGCGCTCCAAAGAACGGAAAGACGCGGGCTGGTTGGGGCCTTTGCTCGCCCTCACGGGGAGCACGATCCTGTGGCTCGTCACCGCGAGCAAGAACGACGTGCCCGCGGGGGGCTGGCTCGTGGCGGGCGCGGTCGTCTGGGCGGCCGGGGCTTCCTCGCTCGGCGCGCTCCTCCTCGGCTGCGGGCTGGCCGCCAAGTACACGGCGGGGCCGCTCGCGATCGCGTGGCTCCTGGTTCATCTCCCCGCCCGGCGGCGGATCGTGCCGACCGCGGTCCTGCTGACGGTCCCGGTCCTGCCCTGGCTGGCCAAGGCCTGGCTGGCCACGGGCAATCCGCTCTACCCGCTGGGCGGTCGCTGGTTCCCGTCGCTGAACTGGACGGGGGCGAACGAGGTGGCCTTCCTGGACTACGCCAACCGGCTCTCGGACCCGCTCACGCGGGGGTTGTGGACCTTCCCCGGCGCCTTCCTCGCGTCGTTGCGCCACGATCACCTCTTCGTCTGCCTCGCCCTGCCGGCCCTCCTCCTGATCGGCCGCCGGCGCCGGGCCGCGTGGGGCATCGTCGGCGGGCTCGTCGTCATACTCGCAGCCGGCCACTTCGCCCGGTTCATGCTGCCCGGGCTCTGGCTGCTCGCGTTCCTGGCCGCCGACGAGCTGGCCGCTCTTGCGCCGGGCTGGCGCCGGGTCGCGGTGCCGGCGGCCGCGCTCATGGCGCTGGCCTCGATCGCGGGCTCGTATCAGCTCAGGTGGTTCGACCAGGCGAAGGCGTTCCGTCCGGTGAGGCCGGTCTGGCGGGAGTTCATCACGACGCGGGGCGAGATCATCGACATGCTGGAGACCATGCCCCGGCTGCCCGGCCGGCCCCTGAAGGTCCTGTGCTCGGGCGAGGGCCGCACGTGGCTCCTGCCCGTCCGCGTCGTTTACGGCGGCGTGCAGGGCGAGACGCCGCTCCTCTGGCGGATCGTCAAGGACTCGGTCACGCACGAGGATATCCGGCGGCGCCTTCGCCAGCTCGGCTGTCCGTACCTGCTCCACAACTTCGTGAGCGCCGAGTGGCTCAACGAGCGGTACCGGGCCTTCCCCTGGGACGCGCGCATGGCGCGGCTCTACATGGGCTACTGCCTGAGGCACCTCGTGATCGAGACCGCGCCCCAGCGCAGTGACTACGGCAACGGCGGCTACTACCTCTTCCGGCTCCTGCCGCGGCCCCTCCCGCGCCCCCAGCCGTGGCTGTTCTACCTGCCCGGCACCGAGTCGCTCTTCGGCCCGGTGACGACTCTCGAGAACCTCAACCGGCCGGATGACGCGCTGGCGGTGTCCCGCCGGCTGGCCGGGCTCCTGCCCGAGCTCGGGCACGCGTGGAACGAGGTCGGACACTTCCTGACCGTGAAGGGCGACACGAAGGGCGGATTCCAGGCTCTCCTCCCGTTCGTCCAGCGGGGGATGCTGGACGGCATGAACGTCGGGGAGTGCGGGGCCAACGCCGTGCGCGTGCGCGCCTTCGCGCTGGGGTCCCGCCTGCTCGCCCGCACCCTGATGAACCAGCCGGACCATCGGAACGTCGTATACGTCAACCTCGCGTTCCTGTGGGTTATCGAGGCCGTGGACGCCCTGAACGGCCGGCGAATGGATCTCGCCGCGTCGCTCGCGGACCGGGCGTGGTGGGCGCTCTCGCAGATGCCTCCCGGCACGCCGATGTCGGCGGCGCAGGCCCGGGCACGGCAGGAAACGGCTTCCCTCGTCTGGGCCCTGCGCGGGGAGCTCGCCCGCGCGCGGGGCCGGGCCGCGGAGGCCGCCGAGGCGTTCCGGATGGCATGGCAGACGACGCCGGACATGGGGCTGTCCCCCCGCTGGAAGGAGCTGGCGGAAACGCTCGCGCCGAAGCTCTTCGGGATGCAGTGACGTGACCGCGGTGACGGCTACCTGGCTCGATGCCCTGTTCCGACACGCCTGGCTCATCGCCGGGAGCGCCGTGCTGGCCGAGCTCCTCGGCCGGGCGGGGGCCGGCGTCCTGCCGTGGTGGCGGGGGAGGCGGGGCCATGCGTTGTCGAAGTGGGGGCTGAGCGTCCTGCTCGGGCTCGCGGGCTGGGGGCTCGTCTTCCTCGGGCTCGCGCTGGCCGGGCTCTTCTCGCCCGCGGTCCTGGCCGGCGCCGCCCTCGCGATGGCGGCGACGGTGCCCTTCGATCGGGTCCGGCTCGTGGAAGCGGCGAGAGGCTGGGGCGCCACGGGACGGATTCCGGTGGCTTTGCTCGCCGCGGCGGGCGGACTGGTCGCGACCGGGGCGTTCGTGCGGGAGGGGAGCTTCGACAGCCTCGTCTATCACCTCGGAGTCGCCTGGCAGTACCTCAAGGTGCACAAGGCCGTCCTGAGCGACATCCATCTCCAGTTCCAGTTCTCGCTCCCGGTCGAGATGACGTACGCCCTCCCGCTCGCGCTCGGGGACGACCGGTTCGCGCGAACGCTCATGTTCATCGCCTTCGTCGCGGCGAACTCGGTCTTTGCCGGCATGAAGCTGGGGGGAGGACGACCCGGGGCTGTATCGTCCGCAAGCGCAAGCGCCTGGAGCGGACCGCTGCTGGTCCTCTCGGCGCCGTCGATCGCATGGCTCGTCACGCTCGCGAAGAACGACATCGCGGCGTCGGCCTGGTTCGTGGCGGGAGCCTGCCTCACGGCCGAGGGGGTCTGGGGGCTCGGGAGCGTACTGCTCGGCGCCGCCGTGGCCGCGAAGTTCTCGTACGCCCCGGCCGCCGTGGTCTGGATTCTCTTCGCCCGGCCGCCGCACCGGCGTCTCCTGGCGACCGCCGCCGGATTGATCCTTCCCGGGCTGGCATGGTGGGTCAAGACCTGGATTGCCACGGGCACGCCGGTCTTCCCGTTCACGTCCGTGGTCATGCCCTCTCCGTTCTGGGGCCCCCTCAACGAGGAGGCGTGGACGTACTACGTCCGCGCGGACTGGCCCGCCGACACTCTCTCGGCCGCCGGCCTGCCGGCGGCCCTCGAGGTCCACATGGCGTCCGAGTACCTGCTCGCGCTCCTGCTCGTGCCGGCGGTGGTGCTCTTCTCCCGCCGCCGGCTCCTCGTGCTGGGCGTGGGGCTGGCCATGCTCGCCACGCTCGCCACGGGGCATCTCACCCGCTTCCTCGTGCCCCTGGTCTGGTGGCTTCTCCTCGAGGCGGCCGTGGCCGTCGAGCGGCTTCCCGGAATCGCCGGCCGGGCGGCGGCGCCCCTCCTGGCGGCCGCCGTACTCGTCCATCTCGTGATCGACCCGTGGGGCCAGCGTCCGGGCTGGCAGCAGCTCGCGCGGCCGCCGGCCGCGCAGTGGGCCGATTTCACGACGCTCAAGCAGACGATGGGGCGGCTCGAAGGGCTCGCGCCGCGGCGGCTGTTCGTCGTCGGCGATCTGCGGTCGTACCTGTGGCCGGGGCGGATCGTGTTCGACGGAGCCATCGGCGAGATGCCGCTCGTCCGGAAGTTCGCGCACGAGTCGTGGACGGCCGACGGGATCGCGAGGAAGTTCCGGCAGACCGGGGCGCGGTGGATGCTCTACAACTACGTCAGCGTGGAATGGGCGTCCATCCGGTATCACGTCTTCCCGTGGCGGGACGAGGCCCTGCGGCGGTACGTCGAATACTGCAAGCGATACCAGCGATACGAGTGGCGCTCGGAGTCGAGCGACTATCTCAACGGCGGGTTCTACATCATCGAGCTCCTGCGCCGGCCGCTCGCGCGGCCGGCGACCACCGTCTGGTTCGCCCCCGGCACCGAGGGGCTCTACGGCGAGGGGATCCTCCTGCACAACGGCGGACGGACCATGGAGGCGCTGGAGCTCTACAAGTCGGTCTGGAACCGCCTGCCCGACGTGGGGACGGCGTGGAACCTGGTCGGACACGAGTACGCGGTCCTCAACGATTCCGTCATGGCCTACAAGTTCCTCGAGCCGTTCGCGCACCAGGGGATGATGGACAGCCTGAACATCGGGGAGTTCGCGGCGGCGTGCGTGCGCACGGATCGTCTGGATGAGGGCGGCCGGCTCCTCGCGGAGGCGGCGAAGCGGTACCCGGGCCACCGGGTGGTCGTCCTCGTGAACCAGGCGGCCTGGTGCGGGCGGATGGCGGTCCGGGCGCTGGGCAAGCGGCAGGCGGCCGAGATGGTGGAATGGCTGGACCGCGGGGACGCGTTCCTGGCGCAGGTGCCGCCCCAGCCCGAGGGCGCGAACGAGGCCTCGCGGCGCTCGACCATGGCCTACCTGCTGGGCCTGCGCGGCGAGCTCTTCGTGATCGCGGGCCGGCGCGAGGAGGCGACGCGGCTCCTCCAGCAGGCGCTGGCGCTGGCGCCCGACTCGAACCTCGCGGGACGCTGGCGCGCCCTGCTGGAAGTCGCGGCGCCCCGGTTGTTCTGATGAAGCCGGCGAAGACGGTGGAGGCGGCGGCCCGGTTCATCGACCGCGTCGGATTCGCGCTCCTCATGCCGCACCAGGGACTGCCGATCCCTACGTTGTGGGAGGCGATCCGGGGGAGGCCCGGCGGCCATCCGTTCCGCCCCTGGACCGAGGACTCCGACCGGGTCTGGGACTTCAAGGACGAACTGCCGCGGCGGCGCCTCGCGTTCTACGGGAGCCTGTGGCGCAATCATCCCGGGTTCGCCTCGCTCGCGCTCCTGCCCTGCCTCATGAAGCTCTGGGGATGTCCGCCGGGCGAGGACGGGTTCCGGCTCGCGTACCGGGAAGGCCGGCTTTCGTTCGACGCGAACCGGATCGGCGAGGCCCTCTTGCGGAGCCGGGCGATCAACACCTACCGGCTGCGGTTGAAGTCGGGGCTCTCGCCGAACACGTTCAAGCGGGCGTTCGTCGAGCTGCAGAGGAAACTGATCGTCGCCAAGTGCGGGACCGACGAGACCGACACGACGTGGGCGGCCGAGGTCGTGGACCTCTCCGCGCGGGTGTTCCCGAAGGCGCACGCGGAGGTGCGCGCCTACTCGTTCCTCGAGGCCAGGGGAGAGGCCCTCGCGACTTTTGCCAAGGCCGCGCCCCGGCTGGGGGAGCGCGCGGTGGCGCGGCTCCTGCGCGTCGGGTCCGGGGTGAAGGGATGACGGGCCTGGTCGCGGCGCTGGGCGAGGCGCTCAAGCTCGCCGTCCTCTCGTTCTTGCTGTGGGAGGCGGCGATCCGGATCGGGGCGGGCCTCGCCGCCGCGTTCCCGCGGCCGCCGGGAGGGGCCGCCGCCCGGGCGGGGGCCGGCCTGCTCCTGGGCTGGTCGGTCTGGGGCCTCGCGCTCCTGGGGCTGGCGGCGGCGGGCCTGTTCTTCCCGCTCATGCTCCCGGTCTCCGGGATCGCGCTGCTGGCGGGTTCCCGCCCGGCCCGCGCGCGTCGCTCCCTGATCTGGGAAGCCGTCCTGGAACTGCCGCCGGTCACCCGCGCCGTGGCGGCGGCGGCGGCCGTCTGGCTCCTGCCCCGCGTGCTCGCGGTTTCGACCAACACCGACGTGCTCTGGTACGAGCTCGGCGCGCCCGCCCAGTACCTGGAGGCGCACCGGCTCCTCGTGAGCGGGGTGCCCAACCCGTTCCACCTGCCCGCTCCCTTCAACCTCGATTTCGGGATCGCGCTCGCCCTGGGCGACGACCTCCTGGCGCAGGCAATGGTGCTTTCATGTTTCCTGGGCGCGAACCTCGTGATCGCCGGCCTCGCGGCCCGGGGCGGAGTTCCGGCGTCCGCCGGAACTCCCACGCCTGCTCCTGCAGGCGCGGCAGCCGCGCTCGCGCTCCTGTTCGCGCTCTCCCTTGGTTCGGTCGCGTTCGGGCTGGGGGTCTGCAAGAGCGACATCCCGGCGGCGGCATGCGTGGTGGCCGGGCTCGCGCTGGCCCGCGCCGACGCGCGCGGGCTCGGATACCTGCTGGCCGGCTGCGGGATCGCGGCCAAACCGGTCACCGCCCCGTTCGTGGCGTGCTGGCTCCTCGTCCATCCGCCATCCCGGCGCCGGCTGTTCTCCACGCTGGTCCTGATTGCGGCGCCCGCGGTCGCGTGGGGAGTCAAGACCTGGCTCGCGACCGGGAATCCCGTCTACCCGTTCTTCTGGTACCTGATCCCAACGCTGGGCTGGGACGCGCGCAACGAGGCGGCGAACCTCGCGTATCACCGTCCGTTGTGCCTGCCGGACGCCATGCAACTGCTGACCCTGCCGCGCGGGCTCCTGACGACGCTCTGGCGGGAATCGCCGGTTCTTCTCGTCGCTTGTCCCTGGCTGCTCGTGCGCCGGGGCGCGTGGCGTGCCGGCTGGGCCGGCCTGCTGGGGGCGGCGATCACGCTCGCGATTGGGCGGATGCCCCGGTTCGGGCTCGGCCCGGCCTGGTGGCTCGCCGTTCTCGCCGCAATGGAGCTTCCGGCGGCGGCGCCGGCGGCGACCAGGGCGGCGGGGGCGGTGCTGGCGGCGGCGGTCATGCTCAGGTTCTGGCTCGATCCCGCGATCCCGCCGGTTCCCTGGGGAAGGTTGGCAGAGCCGGCGGCCGACCAGCGGGCGGCGGCGTGGAGCACGTATGGCGAGGTCGGAGGTACGCTGGCCGCGTCGACCCCCGGCCGGATCGCCGTGTTCGGGGACCTGCGCACGTTGGGAATGCCCGGCCGCGTGATCGCGACCGGGGGAATCGGCGAGACTCCGCTGGCGTGGGCGATCGCGCGGGATTCCCGGACCCCCCCGCGCGCGCGCGTACGGTTCCGCCAGCTCGGGGTCAGGTGGGTGGTTCACAACTTCGTGACCGCCGCTTACCGGACCTCGACCTCCCTTCCGTTCCCGTGGACCGACCGCCAACTCGTCGTCTACCGCGAGTTCGTCCGCCGGTACCTGCGCGTCGCGTTCCCGCCGTCCCGGGTCGATCACGTGCAGGGGGGGTTCTACGTCTACGGTCTCCTCGACGCGCCGGAACCCGGTCCCCGCCTCGTTTACGACCTGCCGGGCGCCGAAGGTCTGTTGGCTCCCGCCGAGGCGCTCTCGCGGGCGGGAAAGGCGGAAGAGGCCGCCCGGGAGGTCGCCCGGCTCGGGCGGCTCCTTGGCGACGTCGGCCACCTGCGCAACGTCATGGCCTATTCGTTCCGGGTCGCCGGGCGGTGGACGGGCGCGTACCGGATGTACGCCCCGGGAATCCAGGCGGGGATGGTGGACGACGAGAACTGGCTCGGATTCGCCATGGCCGCGGAACAGACGGGCCGGATCGACGAAGCGCTCATCGCGACCCGCCGCGCGCAGGTCCTCTACCCCTCCAGGCAGGCGGAGATCGACCAGCTTCTCGCGACCGTCGAGCACGAGGCGGGGGAAAGGGCCCTCCGCGCGGGAAAGCCCGGGGAAGCCGAAACGGCCTACCGGCAGTGCCTGGAAAGCCTGGGCCGTCTGCCGCCGGCTCCGGCGCTCGAGGAGGCGAAGCTGTTCGCGACGGTCCGGCTCGCCGACGCGCTGGCCCGGCAGGGACGGCGCCGCGAGGCGAAGGAGGCGCTCGACGAGGCCGTCCTGATCCGGGACTCGGCGCTCAAGACTCCGGAGGCACAGGCCGTCCTCCGCCGGATCGGGAACAACCCCTGAATGGGTACGATGGACCGGATGAGGATCCCGGCACGCATTCTCGGCCCCGCGTCCGTGCTCGTTTGCGGGATCGTCGCCGCCGGTTGTCTGCGGCCGGGAGGCGGCGGGAGCGCTTCCGTGCGCATAGTGCGGGTTCCGTCGGGCGGAGCCGTGCCGGACGCGGTCCTGGACCCCGGCGGGGTCATCCATGCCGTCTACGTCCGGGCCAACAATGTCTGGTACGCGGGCTCGCCCGACGGAGGGCGCACGTGGGGAATCCCGTTCCGCGTCAACGCGGAGCCCGGCGGGGTGGACGAGCCCGGCATGTTCCGGGGTCCCTCGGTGTCGCTGGGCCGCGCCGGCCGGCTTCACCTCGTCTGGTACCCGCTACGCCGCGACCGTCCCGCCTCGGAATGGGGGGTCCGGTACGCGCACGTGGACCGCGGGGCCACCGGCTGGAGCCGGGCGGTCTCCCTCTCGCGGGATCCCGCGGACGGGATCGCGGTGGCGGCATCGATGGACGGCCAAGTGGTGGTGAGCTGGGTCGACGAGAAGGGCCTCAGGATGGCCCGGAGCGCGGATGGCGGCGACACGTTCGCGGCGGCCGAATCCGTGGCCGACGCCGACCCCGTCCGCACGTGCGTGAGCCGGGGCCGGTTCCTGCCCGGCGGCCGGTTCCTGCTCCTCTACCGTGACCGCCGGACCGCCGCCCGCCGCGAGTCCGTTATTCGCTGGGAGCCGGGCCTGGCCGCGCCCGGGCGCTCGGAGCTGTCCGGGCGGCCCTGGCCCGAGGACGCGTGCCCGACGACGGGCGGCTGGCTCTCCGTTGTGCCTGGCCCATCGTCCGCGCCCGCCGCGGTCGCGGCGTGGGAAACGGGGGAGGAGATCACGTGGGCCGGGCTCGACGCGCGGGGCCGGCTCGCGGGCCCGGGCGAGGTCCGCACCGCGGCGGCGGGAGGCCGGTGGCCCGTCGTCGTCGCCAACGCCACGGGAGAGGTCTGCGTGAGCTGGAAGGAGTCCGCGGCGCTTCTGTGGCAGGTCTTCGACTGGGCCGGCCGACCGCAGGGACCTCCGCGGTCGCAGGCATCCCTGAGCCCCCACGGGCACACGGCCGTCGTGCTCGCCGACGGCACCTTCCTCCTGATCGACGCGGGCTAGGTTCTGATTCTCTCCACGGTGCCGCGCAGCCGAGCGCGTTCCGCGGCGAAGACCATGAGATGGGACTCCAGGCTCTCCTTCGGCCCCGACAGGATCGCGGACCGGTCCCCGGTCGCCACCGCCCGGACGAACGCCTCCATGAGCCCGCCGTCGCCGCCGCCGTGGCCGCCCAGGATTCCGTGGCCCTCCTTCGAGGTGTCGATCTCGCGCGTCTTCCTCGTCAGGAAGTCGTAGATCCACACCTTAGACCCGTTGCCGCGGAGCTCTCCCCGGGTCCCGAAGATCCTCGTCCGCCGGTCGCGCGTCTCCGTGAACGCGGTCATCGTGAAGCTGGCCGTGCGCCCGCCCGCGAACTCGAAGTTCACGACCTGGTGGTCCACGACGTCGTTGTCGCAGGCCCACACGCACCGGCCGTACGGCCCCTCGCGCAGGGCCTTGGTGACTCCGGCCACGGTGAGATCGGTCGTGACCACGTCCACGGGCCACCACTTCCGGCCGCGGCGGACGAGTCCCAGGTAGATCCGCTTCGCCGAGTACGGGCACGAGCGCTCGATCCGGCAGGCCATGCAGCGTTTTGCTGCCCCCACCGGCCGTTCGGCCTGCCGAAAGTGCTTCAAGGACCCGAACGAGGAGACCCGGGTGCAGGGCACGCCCATGATGTGCCGGAGCCAGTCGAGGTCGTGGCAGGACTTCGCCAGGAGCATGAACGAGCTCTTCCGCGTGTTCCGCCAGCTGCCGCGGACGAACGAGTGGGCCATGTGCCAGAACCCGACCGGCTCCAGGTGCTCGATGGAGACGACATCGCCGATCGCGCCACCCGCGACGAGGGCCTTCACCGCGCGCGTGTAACGGGTGTACCGCATGACGTGGCAGACGGCGAACGTGATCCGCGCGCGCTTGACCTCGGCCACGATCCTGCGGCACTCGGCCTCCGTCGGGGCCATTGGTTTCTCCAGAAGAATGCTGTAGCCCTTCCGTGCGAACGCGACCGCGGGCGCCGTATGCATGCGGTCCTGGGTCGCGATGATCACGGCGTCCGCGAACCGGGGCCGGGCGGCCATGGCCTTCCAGTCGGCATATACCGCGCTTCGCGGTATGGAGTGACCCCGGACCAGCCGGTTGCGGTACTCGTCCCGGGGCTCGGCCACGCCGATGACGCGGGCCTCCTTCGGCCGCGCGAGCGCGAACGAGGCATAACCGGTGCCGCGGCCGCCGGCCCCGGCGACGATCATGGTCACAGGCTTTTGCATACCCGCGATTCTACTCCAACGAGCCCAAGTTGACGGCAAAGGGGGGCACGGGTGTACGATCCCCGTGTGTCGAGGTTAGGTTGGCTTGCGGCCGCATTCCTGGTGGCGGGCCAAGCGCAGGCCGCGGCTCCCGCAACCGCAACGGGAATGGCGGATCCGGCGCGCGGGGTGGAACCCAAGCCAACGCCGGAGGCGAAGCGGTTGCCGCCGCCCGCACCGGGGACGAGGGCGCGGCTGTTCTTCTGTCCCCTTCTCGGCGCCCCGGGAGCCAAGCCGGAGTCGATCTCGCTCAATGACGAGCTGGCCGCGGGCCGGGTCGTCGTGCTCAATTTCTTCTCGCCGGGTTGCGCCGCCTGCGCCCCCGCGATCCGGTTTCTGAAGCGGGCGCTCGAGGGCCGGGACCGGGGCCGGATCGCTCCGTATCTCGTGTTGGTCACGCTCGAAAGCGAGGATGACGTGCGGGGGTACCTCAGGAGGAATGAGGTCGAGTTCCCCGTCCTCGTGGACCGGCAAGGTTCCCGGATTGGGGAGCGGTACCGCGTGGTTCAGAACGAGGTTGCGCGGGTGCCCCAGACGGCCGTGATCGGGCCCGACGGACTCATCAAGATGTTCTGGATGGGAGCCCGGGAATCCTCGTCAAACGAGCTCGCAACACTGCTGGATGGGCTTGTGCCCGCCTCCGCCAGGCCTGAATCGCCGGATAGCGCGCCTCCCAAGGCGGAGGAGAAGTAAGCGGCCGGCGCCCGAGGCGCCCGACCGGCTACTCGTACCGGAGGGCCTCCGCGGGGTGGAGTGCCGCGGCCCGGCGGGCGGGCCAGAACCCGAACCCGACGCCGACGGCGGCCGAGAATCCGAAGGCGAGGAAGACCGACCAGGCGGTCACGATGATGGTCCATTCGAGCAGGTAGGCGAGGAGGAACGAGATCCCGGTGCCGAGCAGGATGCCGAGGGTGCCGCCGAGGACGCTGATCGTGACGGCCTCGAGCAGGAATTGGAAGAGAATGTCCCGCTGGCGGGCGCCCACGGCCTTGCGCAGGCCGATCTCGCGGGTCCGCTCGGTCACGGAGACGAGCATGATGTTCATGATCCCGATCCCGCCGACGAGGAGGCTGATCCCGGCGATGATGCCAAGGAGGAGCGCCATCGTCTGCGACACCTGGACCCATGCCTGGCGCATCGCGATCTCGTTGCGGACGTCGAAGGATTCCTCGCGGTCGCCCTTGAGCCGGTAGCGGTTGACGAGGAATCGCCTCACCCTGTCGCAGATCTCCTCGACGTCGGCCTCGGGGTCCACCTGGATGTCGATCGACGAGATGTACCGGTCGCCCCCGAGCCGGTACATGGCGGTGCCGAGCGGGACGAGGATATTGTCGTCCGGGTCCCAGCGGCCGAGCATTCCCTTCTCGGGCAGGATACCGATGACCGTGAACGGGATCTTGTTGACCCGGACCGACTGTCCCACGGGGTTGACGCCCTCGCCGAAGAGCTCGCGGTACGGCGTGCGGCCGAGGAGGCAGACGCGGGCGCGGTCCTGGACCTCGTCTGCCGTGTAGAACCGGCCGACCGCCGGGTGCTGGGCCCGGACCTCCGCGTAATCGGGGCTGGAGCCGATGCACGAGCAGTTCCAGTCCTTGCCGTTGGCGGTCAAGGCCACCGACCGCCAGTAGACGGGCGCCGTGCGCCTGATCGCGTGGTGGGCGCGCCTGAGCGCGACCGCATCCTCGACCGTGAGCCGCGTGATCGAGAACTCGCGGCCGCGGCCGCCGCCGTGGCCGTGGGCGCGCCACCAGTTCGGCGAGACCGAGATCACGCTGGACCCCATCTTCGAGATCGTGTCGGTCATGCTCCGCTTGGCCCCCGTGCCCAGAGCCACCATGGCGATGACGGCCGCGACACCGATCAGGATCCCGAGGGTCGAGAGCGAACTGCGGACCTTGTTGGCGCCCAGCGCGCGGCCGGCCTCGGAAAGGTGGGAGCGGCTCATGGTCAGGAGGACGCGCGAGGCGGGGACGAAGGCCGTCGCGCAATCAATCGCACGGGCGCAGAGGCCCTTCCAGCCCGGGGCCGCGGGAGCCGGGTTCTGCGGCGCGGCGATCACGGAAGGCGACCCCGCCTTTCTTCCCGCGGGCGCGGCGAGTGCGAGCAGGCCGCGGCGGGCCGGGGCCGGGATCCCGCGCTGTTTCCGGTCGGCCACGATCCGGCCGTCGCGCATCCAGATCACGCGCCGCGTCCACCGGGCGACGTCGGGCTCGTGCGTGACGAGGATGACCGTGAGCCCGGCGCGGTTGAGCCGGGCCAGGAGGCTCATGATCTCGCGCTGGGTGACCGAGTCGAGGTTGCCCGTCGGCTCGTCCGCGAGGATGAGCTTGGGGTGGTTAACCAGGCTGCGCGCGATCGCGACCCGCTGTTGCTGGCCGCCCGAGAGCTCGGCGGGCGTATGGGCCAGCCGGTCCGCGAGCGAGAGCATGCGCGCCAGCGCCGCCCGTTCCGCAGCGCCAGCGCGGGCGGGCCCGGTGCGCGTTCCGTAGAGCGTCGGGAGGGCGATGTTCTCGGCGGCCGACATACGGGGGAGGAGGTTGAACTGCTGGAAGACGAACCCGATCGAGGCGCCGCGGAACGAGGCGAGCTCGTCCTCGGAGAGCTCGGCGGTCTCGCGGCCCGCGAGCCGGTAGGAGCCCTCGTCCGGAACGTCCAGGAGGCCGAGAATGTGCATGAGCGTGGACTTGCCGGAACCCGAAGGTCCCATGATCGAGACGAAGTCGCCCTCCCGGATGCCGAGGGTGACGTTGCGCAGGGCGCGGACGGGGGTGGAGCCCAGCCAGTAGGTCTTGCGGATGCCCTTGAGCGTGACGAGGGGGCCGCGGCCCCCGGATGCCTTCCGGGTCACGGCGGGCTAGTGCCGCCTGCCCCCGGCCTGCGGCATCAGGGGGTTCTTGCCGGCCTTCGCGAGCGAGGGCGGCACCGCGTTCGACGCGATCAGGATCGTGGTGCCGGGATCGATGCCCGACGGGATCTCGACCATGCCGCCGTCGGTAATCCCGATGGTGACCGGACGCAGGGCCGGCGGGCGCTTGCCCCGCTTCACGAGCACGGAGAGGACGCCCTTGTGGTCGGTGAGCGCCTCCGCGGGGACGAGAATGACGCCGCGGCGCTCGGCGACGGTCACCGAAACCGTGGCCGTCATTCCGGATCGCAGGACTCCCGAGGACTTGAGCAACTCGACTTCGAGGTCGTAGACGGTCACGTTGTTGGTAATCTTCGCCTCGTAGGCGATGTGGTCGACCCGGCCGGGCAGGCGGATGTCGGGATAGGCGTCGAGCGACACCTCGGCCTTCTGGCCGATCCGGATCTTGCCCAGGTCGGTCTCGTCCACCTGCGCCCGCACGATCAGCCGGTCGGCCATGACGAGCGGCTCCTCGCTCGCGCCGATGTTCTGGCCGGGCTCGGCCTTCCGGGCGATGATGAACCCGGTCATCGGGGAGACCAGCGGGGTGGGCTTGTAGGCATCCTCCCACCGGGCCACCTCGTCGGGGCCCTTGGCCCGGGCGGCGTCGAGGAGGGAGGCGCGGTCCGTGGACGAGATCCAGGCGAGCACCTGGCCCTTCTTGACGTCGTCCCCTTCCTGCACGAGTATCGAGTCGATCCGGCCGGCCAGCGGGGTCCGCAGTTCGATCCGGTTCTGGGGGCTGACGTCGGCGGCCGCGTTGATGGCGGTCCGGAGATCCCCTTTTGTCACGAGATACTCGCGGTACGTGGGCGCGGCCTTTCCGCGTTTCACGATCCGGCAGGTGCCCAGTCCGAGAAGCACAAGGACGGCGGCGCCTCCCGTGATCCAGGGCCAGCGGCGGCCCCGCCGGGGCCGGGCGAAGGTCAGTCGTCCTAACGCCATGGTCCTTCCATCATGTCACAGCCCCTCCCCGAGCGCGCGGCGCCAGCCGGCCTCGGCGTTCTGCCCGTCCCGCCGCGCGGCAAGTGCGCTGCGCTCGGCGTCCACGAGCTCGCCTTCGATCAGGTCCCACTGCACGAACCCGAGCAGGCCGTTCGCGTACTGGGCGCGCCCGATCTCGGCGCGCGCCCGGGCGGCCTCGAAGTATTGCTCGCGCACGGAGATCGCCTCGTGGGCGTCCACGTAGCTGAAGAGCGCCTCCTGGAGGGCGACCCGCTGGTCGCGCACAGTCGCCGCGAGGACGGACTCGGATTCGGTGGCGGCGGCCGCCGCCGCCCGCCAGCCGAACCAGTCGCGGCCGCCGTTGAAGAGGTTCCAGGATACCGACAGCCCGGCGCTCCAGGTTTTCTCCTCGTCCGGGGGGAACCCCGGCCCGCTCCGCCCGACGGAGGCGCTCGCGTCGAGGGAGGGGTAGAAGGGCGCGCGGGCAGACATCAGGGAGGCCCGGGCCTCGTCGGCGGATGCCCGGACGCTCCCCGCCGTGGGAGTGGCCGCCGCCAGTGCCGCGAGGTCGGGTTCCGGCGGCGGCGGCTGGAGCGTCCAGTCGCCCTCGACGCGGAACGTCGTGAAGGCGTCACGGCCGAGCTCTCGCGCGAGCTTCTGACGGGCGAGGATCAGGGCCCGGCGGGCCCGGGAGACCTCGAAATCGGCCTGGCGGGCATCCGCCTCGGCACGCAACGCCGCCCCCTTGTTCTCCCGTCCCGCTTCATACTTGAGCCGCACGAGTTCGGCATTTGCCCGCCGTCGCCGCGCGATGCCGTCCTGGACCGTGACGTTCTCCTGTCCGTAGACGACGGTGACGAATGCCAGCCTGAGTCTCGAACGGAGGTCGGCGGACGCCTGCCTCAACTGCGCTTCCTCGCGTCTTACCGAGGCCGAGGCCCGGAGGACGTCGGCGACGGTCGAGAATCCCGAGAACAGGGATTGCGAAGCCGAGAGCCGGGCCGACCAGGAGGCATTCATGTCCCTGAACCAGAGCCGGGCGTCCTCGTCCGAATCGGACGCACCCAAAGAGGCGCTGACGCGGGGGAGGAATCCGCCGTAGGCCGAGTTGCGGCGGGCGCGCGACGCCCTCAATTGGAGCTCGGCCTGGTGCAGGGCCGGGTTCGCCCGGCGCGCCTCCGCGACGCAGTCCGCCCAACCGACAACTGCTTCGGCGGCCCCGACCGCGGGAGCGGCGGTGACCACGATGAGGAGGGATGCCAGGACGGATCCCATGGTGATAACCCTATCTCGCCGGAGCCGGGCCCGTCAGACCGCGGAATCCGTCACAGAGGCACGGAAGAGCAACGACCAGGCCTCGCTTGAGCCTGAAGCCGGGCTGGGCTACTTGCCCGCGGGCTTGGCCGGCGGGGTCGTCACCGGAGGCATCGTCGGGTTCGCCGCGCCCGTGGTCGTGGTCGTGATCACGGGCGTCGGCAGGGGCACGGGCTCCCCGATGTTCGCCGAGATCACGAGCTGTTTCTGCGGATTCTTGGGGTCGTTCGAGTGGATCCACACCGTGCGCGTCTGCGCGCCGTGCCGTCCCCGCGGGTCGAACGTGACCTTGAGCCGGGTCTCTTCCCCCGGCTTCAGGTACTGATGGTCGAGCACGGCCGCCGTGCATCCGCACGAGGTCTGGACCCGGGTGATGTTGAGCGGCGCGCCGCCCATGTTCCGGACCGCGAAGACATGGTCCACCGTTTCCGCGCCCGTGATCGTTCCCCAGTCGTGCTTGTCGGAGTCGACCCAGACCACGGGGTCGGGGGAAGTGGGCTTGAACCCTCCGCCGCCGAAGAGGCACGAGGAGGCCAGGATTCCGGACCCGATGACGAGGAACAGGCGCTTGTTGTTCATGGCTCCGGATATTCTAGGCCCCTCCGGCCGGGGCAGGCAAGGCCCGTTTGCCCGGCAGGTGGCAAAGCCGCGAAAAACCAGCTTCCTGGCGTCCGCGGAAGGAGCGAAAACGGAATCAGGAAGGAGGTCCGCCATGGAGATCACGGACGTGCGAGTACATCTGAGGGAAGGGGCGAACCACCTGAAGGCGTATGTCAGCGTGACCCTGGACGACGCCTTTGCCGTCAAGGACCTGAAGGTGGTGGAAGGGGCGCGCGGGCTCTTCGTGTCGATGCCGTCCCGCAAACTGCCGGACGGCACGTACCTGGACGTGGCGCATCCGATCACGAAGGAGATGCGGGACGTCCTGCAGGCCCGGGTGCTGGCGGCGTACCGGCGGGCGGTGGAGGGGGCTCCCGCCGGCTAACGCCTAGCCCGGGCCGAGCCCGAAGGCGACGGCGCTGGAGAGGCGCATCACGGGGCGGCCTCGCCGGCCGGCGGCACGGCCGCGGCCGGCAGGCTGATCGTGATCACGGTGTCCGCTTCCGGAAGGCGCTCGGCGTTGAAAGTGCCTCCCTGTTCCTCGACGAGCGTCTTCGCGAGCGAGAGCCTGAAGTCCGATGCGTTCCACCGGTCCGTTTCGCGCCACGCGAGGGGTCCCGGCAGGCCGTCCGGCGGGATGCCCGTCCCGGTCACGGTCAGCGCCACCCGGTCGCCGAGGTCCTGCGCCCCGAGGCTGACCCGCACGGCCCGGGCCGGATCCGCGCGGTGGACCGCGGTGTCGAGCAGGTGCACGAGAACCTGATGCATGGCGTCGGCATCGCACAGGACGCCGCGGGCGGTACCTGCCTCCGCCTCGACCTGGAACGGCCGCTGGCTCCTGATCCATTTGAGGCGCACGAACTCGGCGGCCCGGTCGAAGAGCACGAGGGGCCGGTGCGCCTCCAGCCGCATCCGCCCGCGCCGCTCGCGGGCGTAGGCGAGAAGCCCCTCGAGCATCCGGTTGAGCCGGGCCAGCTCCTGGTCGGCGGCCTGGAGGTGGCGCAGGGCCCGCGTGGCTCGGGGGCCCTCGGGGATCTTGAGCTGGTCGACCGCCGCCTGCAGGCCGAATCCCACGGTGGTGAGCGGATTCCGGATCTCGTGGGCCATCATGGCCAGCGAGGTGCCCAGCTCGGCCCGGTGCGCGTTCTGCGTGAGCTCGGCTTCCTGCCGGGAGAGCTCGCCGACCAGCGGGTCGGGCAGGTCGAACGCCTGGGCCGCGGTGCCCGCGATCGCGAGGAGCTGGAGGAAGAAGACGTATGCCGCGTACCACGGGTACGCCCGGGCGTTCCAGCCTCCGACCTCGGGGTTTCCGGTCCACCATGCCGCGAACAGGACGATGAACCAGCCGACGCTGAACAGGCCGAATCCGATCACCGCCCGGCGGCTGCGGTCGAGGAAGTAGGCCATGGTGAAGGGCAGAGTCAGCAGGATCAAGAACGGGCTGGCGATCAGCCCCGTGAGGTAGATCACGATGCCGATGGACACGATGTCCACGCCGAGCACGACGTACATGGCCTCCCGCCACCGGCCGGTCCGGGCGGCGAATCCGTGCAGGAGCGCAGTGGCAGCGAGTGCGCCGCCCGTGCATGCGAGAAAGCCGGTCCGGCTCGCGGGGATGGCCGCGCCGGAGACGCACAGCGCCACCGCGAGCACGTTCGCGTACCGCATCAGGAACGCGATCCTGATCTGCCGGGTGAGCATGGGGCCATTATGCACCATGTGACCGGATTGCCGGGATGCCGGAGAGCGGTACAATAATCATGAAGGACCTGCCATGAATCATGGACCCCGTCACCGCTCCCGTTGGATATGGGTTGCCGTCGCCGCCGTCGGCGCCGTGCTGGCCGGGATCGCCGCCGCCGCGTGGTGGCGGGCCAGGCCGGTCGTCGAGACCGTGGTGGAGGCGAGGTCTCTGCCCCCCCCCGTGGACGAACGGCGGAGCGTGCTCCTCGCGCGCGGCTGGCAGGTCATCGTGATCCCGGGCCGCCCGCAGGAAGCCCTGGCCCTCGTTCGCGTGACGCGCCGGAGGGGCCGCGAAGTCGCCCGCGAGGACGTGGAACTGCGGCTGGTGCGCGAGGCACAGACCGAAGTGCGCATCCTGGGGACGGGGGACGACAACGCGATCAGCGCGCCCAAGGTTACGCGCGCCGTCCGGGTGCACGAGGTGCTGTCGACGGCCTACGATCCCGGGCCGGTGGACAACAGCTTCGAGTTCGCCGGCACGACGAAGCTCGGCTGGCGGACCAGGCGGGGCATCGTGGCCGTGGACCCGAAAGTCATCCCGCTCCGAAGCCTCCTCTACGTCGCCGGCTACGGGCTGGCGTGGGCCGGCGACGTCGGCGGAGCCATCAAGGGGGATCGCGTTGACCTGTGCTTCAACCGGACCGACGATGCCGTGGCTTGGGGGCGGCGCTGGGTCCGCGTCTACGTGCTCGAAGGGGTCCGCGAGGTCGAGTAGGCCGAGGTCAGCCGAACCGGCGCAGCAAGAGCAGCCACAGGAAGGCGCCGGCCAGCGCCAGGGCGCCGAGAGGGTGCAGGACGACGCTCAGGATGACGACCGCGTAGGGCGGGGCTCCGTTCGGGAACGGGATGACGGCGGTCGCCCATACGAAAGCCCAAGCGAACGCGGCGAACAGCAGAGCCCGCGGAATCCATCGTGTCTCGCGCGGCCCGGGGGCCGGGCCGCCGGCCACGTTTACGAAAGCCCCGAGGCCGCCCGGCAGATACCGGAATGCAAAGCCGACCGCCGCGCACGCGGCGCCGGTAAGCAGGAGGAGCCAGGCGCCTCCGGCCGGGTCGGTGTCCATTCGCCCGTTATTGTACCTTGACCGGGTCCGCGGGTCGCGGGTAGAATGACAGCAACCCGCACGGAGCCCAACCCGCATGGGCCTTTGTTGCGGGGACATGCCGCACCGGCATGAGCGAGAAGAAGTCGTGTGAAGGAGGAAAGATGCCTGAGACACCCCAGCATTCCAGGGCGTCCACGGGTCCCGCCGCGCCGCAGGTGGATCTGCGCCACCTCAAACCGGGTGACGCGCGCGCGCGCGCGTTCTCGGGGATGTTCAAGATCAAGCCGGGCCACAAAGTGCACGTGCTCGTGAACTCGCTCGAAGTCGAGCGGGAGATCATGAAGTGGGTGGACGAGATCGGCCACCGCTTCCTGCGCCGGAACCGCGTCGAGGACAACGGTGCTTCGCACGTCGCCATCGAGCTCATCAAGATGGAGGCCCGTCGCTAAGGTCCGTAATGGACAAGGCCGAGGACCTCGTCATCATCGGCGCAGCCTGCGCCGGTTACACGGCCGCCATATACACCGCCCGCGCCCATCTGGCGCCGCTCGTCATCGTCGGGGACCTGGACGGCGGCCAGCTGTCGCAGACCACGGACGTCGAGAACTTCCCCGGCTTCCCGGAAGGGGTCCAGGGCCCCGAGCTCATGCAGAAGTTCCGCGCGCAGGCGGAGCGCTTCGGCGCCAGGATCGAACCGGGGGCGGTCACGGCAGTCGATTTCCGGGCGAGGCCTTTCGGGATCACGATCGACGGGGAGCGCGCGGTCAAGGCGCGGGCGGTCATCGTTGCGACCGGGGCAAGCGCGCGGTGGCTGAACCTGCCGAGCGAGACGCGCCTCAGGGGCAAGGGCGTTTCGGCTTGCGCGACGTGCGACGGGTTCTTCTTCCGCGGAAAGGAGCTGGCCGTGGTCGGCGGCGGCGACTCGGCGATGGAAGAGGCGACGTTCCTGACCAGGTTCGCGTCGAAGGTGACGGTCATCCACCGCAGAGCCGAGTTCCGGGGCACGGAGATCATGGTGGAGCGGGCGAAGGCGAATCCCAAGATCTCGTTTCTCCTCGACCACGTCGTGGACGAGGTGCTGGGCGGCACAAAAGTCGAAGGTCTGCGGGTCCGGAATGTGAAGACCGGCGCGGTCTCGCCCTTCCCGTGCCAGGGCCTCTTCCTGGCGCTTGGCCACCAGCCCAACACCGGGATCTTCCGCGGCCAGCTCGACCTGGATGAGGCCGGATTCATCGTCTGCCCCAAGTGGTCCTGGACCTCGGTCGAAGGCGTGTTCGCTGCCGGGGATGTCCGGGACCCGCGGTACAAGCAGGCGGTCTCCGCGGCCGGGAGCGGCTGTCAGGCCGCGATCGACGCGGAGCGCTGGCTCTCCGAACACCACGGCGCGTGAAAACGCCGCGGTCCCGGTAGGCTCTACTCGGCCCCCAGCCGCTTCGCGAGCGCCCGATAGTCGGCCTCGTCCGGCCGCAGGCGGACCGCCTCCCTGATCATGCGCCGGGCTTCCTCGGCCCGCCCCAGCTGGTAGTAGTTGAGCGCCAGGCCCGCTGCCGCGTAGGCGGAAAGCGGCGATTCGCGCCATCCCGCCTCCGAGTGCTCGAGGGCCCGGGCGGGGCGTCCCAGGCGGAGCAGGGCCTGCGCCAGCCCGGTGCGGACGCGCGGCTGGTCGGCGCCCCGGGCGAGGGCGCGGCGGAAGGCGGCCTCGGCCCGGGCCGGCTGGTCAAGCGTCATCCACGCATCCCCCTGCCGGACGAAGGTCGATCCGACGTCGGCGAGGAGGGGAGGCGGCGCGAGGAATGCCCCGAGGGCCGCGCGCGCGCGCCCGTCGCCCAGGTCCCGGTCGGCGCGTTCCCAGGCGAGGGCCTCGAAAATCGGGAGCGCGGGCAGGGGCCGCGGCGGATGGGGCGGCCCCAGCCGGTAGAGGGTGAAGTGCTCGGTCTGCCACGCGGCGTCGGCACGGGTCGCCAGCAGGCGCTTCAAGGCCGTCGGCACCCCGGCGGGAACGTCGTAGTAGCCGGGTATCGCCGCGTATTGCGCGGCGTTGGCCCCGGTCGAAAGCAGCCACCGGAAGCCGAGTTGGCGGAACCGGCGGGCCATCGCGTTGGTCGTCGGAGCCGTCCGGGCGAGACGCGTGAATTGCGAGGTGCCGAAGTGGAAGTCGGCGACGCACTCGCGCTCGACGTAGTACGTGAAGGGGTGGGTCAGGAACCAGATCCGGTCGCCGGCGGGCACGTGCGCGTTGACCCAGGTCTTCATGTAATACGTGTACGGGGCGGGCGGGAGGCCGAGCTGCAGCCTTTCCTCGACCGAGGCCAGCCCGAGCGGCATCCCGAGCGGGTCGAAGAACACCCACAACACCGCCGACCCGTAGACCGCTCCCGCGATGAGCTGGGCTTCCAGGAGAGCGCGGGCCGCAACCCGGACGCCGCGGGCCGCTTCCCCGAACAACGCGGCGAACGCGTCGCCGGCCGCCAGGCCGACGACGGGCAGGACGGGCAGAAGGAACCGGACGTCGGGAGACAGCAGGAACCAGCCGGCGAGGTACGCGAGGACGAAGGCAACCAGCGGCCGGCCGCCGCCCGCCGGCCGCACGAGGACGAGCAGGGGCAGGAGACCGGCCACCGCGGCGGCCAGCGGACCGTCGATCCGGCCATGATTGACGAGCAGGGCTTCCGCGCGAGCGGGCAGGCTCTCCACCAGCGTGCCCATGGGGTCGGCGAGGGAGAAGATCGGCGTGACGTCGCCGGGAATCACCTCGTGCGTTCCGAAGACGCCGCCGAGGAGCGGCGAAACCGGGTTCGCCTTGAACAGCCAGTTCTTGACCAGCCAGGGCGCGAGTGGCAGGGCGGCCGCAAGGCACCAGTCGACGATGCGTCGGGCGGCGGCGCACCGGGCCCTGACCGCCGCTCCGGCCGGCCGCGCCGCCACGAGTGCCGCGGCCAGGAAGCCCGGCAGGGCGAGAGCGCCGACGTACTTGCTCGACAATCCGAGCCCGGCCAGCAGGCCGCTCGCGACGACGCCGCGGCGGGACCCCGGCGTCCCCCGACGCCACGCGAGCAGGTCGGCGAGCGCGACCGTGAGGAAGAGCGTGAATCCGAGGTCGATGTAGGCCCGCCCGACGAGGAGGAGGAAGAGGGGACACCCGCAGACGAGGGCAACAGCCATGCCCGCCGACCGTGAGGCTGCTGCGCGGGCCAGGCGCGGAATCGAGCCCAGCACGAGGAGCCCGAATCCCGCATTGAGCATCCGGGCCGCAAGATCGCCGCCCGTGAGCTGGCAGAGCAGGTAGAGCATCTCGACGAGGGAGGGGAAGGGAGCGCAGTAGTGGTGCCAGACGTCGTAGACCTTGTGCCGGCAGGCGTAGAACGACGGAAGGCGCAGGTGGTACGTGAGAGCGTCCCAGCTCATCTCGATGTTGAGGACGCCGACCAGCGCGAGTCCGACCGCGATCGCGAGGACCGCGCGAGTGGGAATCGAGACCGGGAGGGAAGCCGGCCGACACGCGCGAATCTCCGCCGCTATCGGGCGCCGCCGCCGCACGACGTCGAGGGCGAGCACGGCGAGAACGGCGATCGAGACCGGGGTGGGCGGCGGGACGAGGAGCCCGACGAGCCCCAGTCCCAGCGTGAGCGACCCGAGCGCCCCGAATCCGAGGGCGAGGGAACGCGGACCGTCGGGCGCGACGCCGAGGATACGGCGCACGGCGACGCCCGTCCGGCCGGCGGCCGCCGCGAGCCCGGTCACCGCGACCAGGGCGGGCAGGAAGAGCGCCCAGTTGGCTGCCAGCGTGGCCGCGTGGAACTGGGCGCCGACGAGGTACTGGCGGGCCGCGCTGGCGAGAATGCCCGGCCCGATCCAGAAATGGTCCAGGAAGAAGACGAGGGCCCAGGCGTTCCAGCCGAGGAAGACGGCCAGGAGCGGCCACCCCAGGGTCAGCGGAGCGAGGCCCCCGCTAGAAACGGAAACCGAGGGACACGGTCCCGGCGTCCTGGTGGTCCGAGCCCAGCGCGAACGGCCGGTACCCGATGTCCAGCTGGTATGCGACCCGCGGGGTGAAGACGCGGAAGGAGACTCCCACGGACAGGCCGCGCGCGCCGGTGTACGTCCTCGCCGCGTCGCCGTACGGCGAGGTGTAGCCGAGGCGGACGCCCATCTTCTTGAGGCGCCAGTATTCGGCACCGAAGGAGAAGATGTCGAGGCTTTCGTGGGCGGTAAGCACGCCGTTGTCGGCCTGCTGTTCCGTGGATACGCCGAGGTAGGAGGAGTTCTCGACGGCGAGCACGAGTGACGCCGAGGAGTCCTCGTATGGAACGAAAGCGATCGCCTCGCGAAGCGTCTGCGGGAGCGCGTCGGATTCCTGCGCGACCGTGCCCGGGAAGGCGTAGCCGCCGCCCATGTTCTGGATGACGAGCGCGATCCGGAAGAGATCGTACGTGGCTCGCAGGCCGACATCGACGGCGGTGGACCCCGCCGTGAAGCCGCCCAGGTGCTGGCTGATGGACTTGACCCCGATCCCGACGGAGAAGGGGGAGGCGAACCGCACGCTCGGCAGAAGGTGGCTGAACCGCGCGGAGATGAAGCCGCCGCGCACGACGTCCCAGGCGTCCACGGGGCCGAGCAGGCTGTTCGCGGCCGCCCCGTTGTCGATGGTCGGGATCTGGCGCCAGACGAGCATGACGCCGGCGGAGCCCCAGCGGCCCAGCGGGTACGCCCCGAGGATGGACTCGAAACTGGTTCCTTCCAGCATGCGCAGGTAGGTCAGGCGGACTTCGGGCTCTCCCGAGAGCGCGAGCCCGGCAGGATTGCAGGTCATGGCGCCGACGTCGTCGGCGATCGCCGCGTACGCGTTCCCGAGCCCCCACCCCCGGGCTTCGACCGGAATCTTCAGCACGTCGGCGCCCGCCACGCCGGCCCCGGCCAGGGCGCGGACGGGCAGACACAGGGCGCAGGCAAGGGTGAGCCGCGCGAGGGTCATCTGGGGGTTCCTCCTTAAATGATATCCGTCCCGCGGGACCCCCACAATGGGTCGGAAAGGAAGCCGGGATCAGGGGCCCGCGGCCGCCACCGCCCAGTCGTCCGTTCCAGGGCGGGCGCGGCGATCGGCACGCGCCCGGACGGCGCCGTCCCGACCCGTGATCCACAGCCGGGCGCCCTGGTCCCGGACCCGGATGACGACGGCCGGATGCGGGAACCCGAACCGGTTGCCGGTTCCGGCGGCGGCCACGACGTCGCGCGGCCGCGCCGCCGCGAGGAAGGCCCGGCCGCTGGCGTGGTCGCTTCCGTGATGCGCGAGCACGACCACGCCGCAGGGAGGATCCCGCCGCAGGCGCGGGAGCACGAACGCCTCGCCCCGCGCCGCGATGTCGCCCGCGAGCAGGGCGCCCGCGCCGTGGAACCGCACGGCCAGGACGACGGAGTTCTCGTCCAGCCGTCTGGCCTTCGCCACCCGCCCGATCCCGCCCGCGGGCGGGTGCAGGATCTCGACCGTCACGCCCGGCTCGCCTTCGAGGCGCATCCCCGCCCGGGCGGTCCGCCGGGGAACGCCGCGGGTGAGCAGGACGCGCTGGGCCCCCGCGAGCGCGGTTCCCGCTTCCCCCGGTTCGCAGCTGCCGGCCAGCCACACGTCCGCGCGGTGCCGGCGCAGGACGGTTTCCATGCCCCCCGCATGGTCGTCGTGGGGATGGGTGAGGACGACGGCGGCGAGGCGCCCGAGGCTTTCGTGGGCCAGGTAGGGCGAGACGACGGAGGAGCCCGCGAACGGCGGGCCGGCGTCCACCAGGATCGCCCGGCCGGACGGGAGGCGGATCACGGCGGCCGCGCCCTGGCCCACGTCGAGAACGGTCAGGGTCAAGTCCCCGGGCGCGGGGCGAAGCGCGGCCCGCCATACGAGGGCGGCGAGAAGCGCGAGTCCGGCGAGCGAGACCCTCCGCGGCCATCTCCTGACCGGCGGCACGAAAGGGGCCGGGGCCGGGGGCGCCGCCCCGACGCCGGCCGGGGGGGCGGTACCGGCTCTGGCCGAGGCAATTGCCGCGAGCCAGAAGAGGCCCCCGATGGTCCAGGCCAGATAGGCGGCGACCGCGGGAACCGTGAACGGGGGTGTCACCACGGAGGCGAACGGGACGCCCGCGAACGTCTCGACCACGCCGAGCGTGAGCGAGAGAGTGTGCTTCAAGAGCCATCCGAGGGCGGGACCGGCCAGGGGCAGCCAGCCGAATGCGAGCAGCAGGAGGCCGCCCGACAGGAAGATGCCCATGGTCGGGGTCACGAGGAGGTTCGCGAGGGCCCCGAGGCACGGGACCATGCCGAAGGTGGAGGCCAGGAGGGGCAGGAGCGCGAGCTGGGCGGCGAGGGTGCAGGCGCCCGCCTCGACGAGCCACCTCGGCCAAGGGCCGCGCGCCGCCACGAGGGAGGGGACGAGAGCCATCACGCCCACGGTCGAGACGAACGAGAACTGAAACGAGGTGTCCCAGGCTGATTCCGGCGAGGCCAGCAGGATCCAGCCGGCGGCCAGCCCGATGGCGTTGAAGGGCGATGCCGGCCGGCCCAGCATCCCGGCCGCGACGAGAAGCCCGAACATGAGCGTCGAGCGCAGGAGCGGCGGGTCGGCTCCGCAGAGCAGCAGGTACGCGACGAGTACGGGCAGCGTGAGCAGGGAGGCGCGTGCCCGCGGCACGCGGGCGGCCCCGAGGGCCGTGAGACAGAGCCAGGCCAGGAGCCCGACGTTCAGCCCCGAGGCCACGAGGATGTGCATGAGCCCCGTCGCCCGGAAGGACTCGAGGACCTCGGGGTCGAACCCCGCCTGAAGCCCGAACACGATCGATCCGAGGAGATCGCTTTCCGGCGGGCCGACGAGGGCGGCAAGCCGGTTCGTGGCGGCCTGCCGCAGGCGGAGCAGGGAGGCCATGACAGGCGAGCCCTGGCCGCGGGCCCGGATCTCGAATTGCGCGGGCTCCCAGGCCGAGAGCAGGGCGCGGATGCCCTGCCGCGCGAGGGCCGTCCTCGCGTCCCGCTGGCCCGGGTTGGACGGGGCGGGCGGCGCGAGGAGCGTTCCTTCGATGCGGATGGAATCGCCGAACCGCACGCGCGTCTCCGGCCAGTGCAGGGTGGCCCGGACCGTCCCGCGCGCGGGGGCGGGCGGCGCGCCCGGGACCGTGAGGTCCTTGACCTCGAGCAGGAGAACCGTCAGACGACGGTCTTGGTAGAGCCTGGGCGAGTCGGCCACGATGGCGCTGACCACGGCGTGCTTGACCGGCAGGGACACGCGGCCGACGTCTCCCGGGGGCAGCGGTCCGCGCCCGGCCGTGAGCCGGGCGCCGCCGAGTCCCGCCGCCGCGACGAGGGCCAGCGTCCAGGCCCATCCCGCGCGGCCGTGCCGTCCGGTGGCGACTGCCCCGGCGGTCGCGGCGACCGCAAGAGCCGCTGCGGCGCCGGCGCCGACCCGGCCGCCGAGCCCGGCCTGATCGGCGGCCAGGATGCCGAGGAGCATGGCGAGGACGCCCCAACCCGCCGGTGCGCGGCGGAGGAGCGCGAGTTCGAACGGCGGGGAGCCCGGCGGTTCCACTTCCGGCCGCATGATCCCGCGTCGGCTGTGGGTACGTCAACCGCGCGGGAAGGGTAGGATACGGAACAGGATGGAGCCCGTCTTCGAAGCAGAGGCAGTGATCCGCGACCTCCAGCGCGACCGCGCGTGGCAGCGCCGGATCCTGCACGTCGAGGCCTATCCCGCCAAGGCCCCCCGGTGGGCGGATATCGACGTGCATCCCCAGCTCCGGCCCCTGCTCCGGGCGCGCGGGATCGACCGGCTCTACTCGCACCAGGCGGAGGGCATCCGCCTGATCCGCGCGGGCCGTAATGTCGCGATCGCGACCCCGACGGCGTCGGGCAAGAGCCTGACGTACCTTCTCCCGGTCTGGGAACGCCGGCTCGCCGGGGACCCCGGGTATGCCCTCTACCTCTCGCCGCTCAAGGCGCTGGCCCAGGACCAGCGCCGGGTGATCGAGGAACTGGGAGCCCATCTGCCCAAGGCCGCGCGCCTGTCCGCCGCCCTCTACGACGGCGACACGCCGGGGTCGACCCGCACCCGGCTTCGCGCGACGCCTCCCGCCATCCTCCTTTCGAATCCGGACATGGTCCATCTCTCGATCCTGGCCTCGCATCACGCCTGGGCGCCGTGGCTCGCCAACCTGCGCACGGTGATCCTGGACGAGGCGCACGCGTACCGCGGGATATTCGGCTCCCACGTTTCCGGGATAGTCCGCCGGCTCAAGCGCATGTGCGCGCGGTACGGCGCCACTCCGCAGTTCGTGGCGACGTCGGCGACCCTCCGGAACCCCGACGAGTTCCTGCGCCGGCTGACGGGCGAGGAGTTCGCGCTCGTGGGGATGAGCGGGGCACCTTCGTCCGCCCGGTTCTTCGCGCTCGTCCGGCCGGAATCGAACGTGTATACGGAGTCCTGCGAGCTCCTGGCCCGGTTCCTGGACGGCGGGCTCAAGACCATCGTGTTCACCAAAGCCCGCAAAATCACGGAACTCCTGGCAATCTGGCTCCGCGAGCGCTCCCCGGCCATGGCGCGCCGCGTCAAGGCCTACCGGGCCGGGTACCTTCCCGAGGAGCGCCGCGAGCTCGAGCGCGCGCTGGTCCGGGACGAGCTGGCCGGGATCATCTCGACGTCCGCGCTCGAGCTCGGGATCGACATCGGCGGGCTGGACGGATGCATCCTGGTCGGGTTCCCGGGCACCATGCTGTCGACCTGGCAGAGGGCCGGCCGGGTGGGGCGCGGGGACCGCCCGGCCCTGATCGCCCTCGTCGGGATGGAGGACCCGCTGGATCTCTACTTCCTCGAGCATCCGCTCGAGTTCTTCGGCCGGCCGCCCGAGCGGCTCCTGCTCGACGAGGCGAATCCCGCCATCCTGAAGTCGCACCTCGTCTGCGCCGCGGCCGAAGCGCCGCTCTCGCCCGGCGACGCGCACTGGTTCGGCCCCGCGCTCGAGCCGCTCGTGGAGGAGCTCCTGGCGGAGGGGAAACTGCACGAGGGGGCCGCGGAGCGCAAGTGGTTCTGTCCCCTCAAGACTCCCCAGCGGTTCGTGAACATCCGCTCCACGGGCGAAAGCTACACGATCGAGAACGCGCGGGGACGCATGCTCGGGACGGTGGACGGAATCCGGGCGTTCAAGGAGTGCCACCCGCAGGCGATCTACCTTCACGCGGGCGAGACGTACGAGGTCACGGAGCTCAACCTCGACTCCAAGCGCGTGGCCGCGCGCGAGGTGGACGTCGACTACTACACGGTGCCGACGGTCACCGAGGACACGAAAGTGCTCAAGGTCCGGGGGGAGCGCGGGTTCGGTCCGGGACGGCTGGCGTGGGGCGACGTGCGGGTGACGGCCCGCGTCGTCGGGTACGAGCGCAAGCTCGTGCGCGGCGGCGTCACGTTGAGCCAGCATCCGCTGACCCTCCCTCCGCACGAGTTCGAGACCGTCGGCGTCTGGCTCATGGCGCCGCCGGCCGCGCGGGTCGGAGTCGGGGCCGACCGCGATCTAATGGGGTCCCTGCACGCCCTCGAGCACATCTCGATCGCGCTGTTCCCCCTCTTCGCGCTCTGCGACCGGTGGGACCTGGGCGGGATCTCGACGACGCACCACGCCGACACGGGGACGGCGACCGTGTTCGTCTACGACGGAGTGCCCGGCGGCGTCGGGCTCGCGGCCTACGCTTTCGAGATCATGGGCGAGCTCATGCGCACGGTCGCGGCGCACCTCGAGGCGTGCCCCTGCGAGGAGGGCTGCCCCTCGTGCATTCACAGCCCCAAGTGCGGAAGCCGCAACCACCCGCTGGACAAGCGGGGCGCCCTCGCCCTCGCCCGGGCGTTCGCCGCCGCTCCCGACCTGTCCGACCGCCGGAAGGAACGGATCGAAACGACCCCCGTGGTTCCCGCGGAGCCCTTGGCTCCGGAAGAACCGCGCCGGTCGGAGTCATCGCCAACCCAAGGACATACCCTGTTCTTCGACCTGGAGACGCAGAAGCTGGCCGACGAGGTCGGGGGCTGGGACCGCAAGCGCGACATGCGGATGTCCGTCGGCGTGGTCTACGACCTCGAAGCGCAAGTCTTCCGGGAGTATCGCGAGAACGAGATCCCGGCCCTGCTCGAGGATCTGCAGAGCGCCCGGCTCGTCGTCGGGTTCAACGTCCGGAGCTTCGATTACGAGGTGCTCTCGGCCTACGTGCCGCGCGAAGCGTGGGACGCGATCCCGACGCTGGACCTGCTGGAAGCCGTGCGCTCTAGGCTGGGCCGGCGGGTGCGTCTCGACGACCTGGCGAAGGCCACGCTGGGCAAGGGCAAGCTCGCGGACGGCGTCGAGGCGGTGCACTGGTTCCGGGCGGGCGACTTCGGGAAGCTGCTCGAGTATTGCCGGCACGACGTCGAGGTGACCCGCGAACTCTGGGAGTTCGGGCGGGCGAACGGCTACGTGCTCTTCCCGTCCATCCAGGGCACGATGAAACTGCCGGCAGGTTGGTGAGCCGCCGTGTGGGATAATCATTGGAGCGTCATGCCGCGCGCCGTGCTTCCGTTCTGCCTGGGCCTGATCCTGGCGTCACCCGCCGCAGCGGCCCGCTGGGACCCGACTCCCACCTTCCCGTGGTCGTACTCCGTCAACGGGACCGAGGCGGCGACGGATCTCGCCATGGGTCCGTTCGATTCGGTCTGGGTGGCCGGCAACGTCACCAACGGGTTCAACGCTACGAGCGGACGGGACGTCCTTGCCATCATGTTCTCGAACACCCAGACCCGGGTCGCCTGGACGGCGACGATCACGGCGAAGCCGATCTCGACCACGATCTACGACCGGGATGGCCTGGACGAGGGGCCGCCGTCGATCGCGGTCATGCCGCACTACTTCGGTTCGACCAACGTGAATATCGAGCAGTTCCTGGCCTTCACGTCCACGCGGACGGGGGGCGTCGGGGAGCTGACCACCTGGCGGCTGCAGGGCTACTTCACCACGTCGTCGTCGCCCTGGTTCGAGAACATCCACGGGAACCCCTGCGGGGCCGCCGGGATCGCGGCGAGCGGGTCGGGGACGCCGTTCTCGGTCGGCTGGACGACGGCGAACGGCGTCGATCAGCTCTTCTACGTGCGCCAGATCCGGACCTCGCCCACGAGCACGACCTTCCAGCCGAGGGTTTCGGCCACGTTCTGGACGGGGTCGCTGACGCTTTCCGTCACGGGGCGGGCCATCGCCGTGGACGGGCCGGGGAACGTGTGGATCGCGGCGCAGTCCGGCGGCGACATCGAACTCTTCAAGTACCTTCCGGAGTACTACGAGGACACCTACGCGGTCGAGCTCTTCGCCTCGCCCGCGCCCGGCTGGCCGCGCCGGTTCGTTAGCCCTGAATGGGACGAGCCCCTGGATGCCGCCCGGGACGCGACCGGCGCGTTGTGGGTCGCGGGGTCGATCGGCGGTGCCGGGGCCGTGTGGAAGTTCGACGAGTACGGAAACCCGGCCGCGGGATTCCCGGTCCGTTACTCGCCGGGCCCGCCGACCGTGTTCCGGGCGCTTACGCTGGACGACAGCCAGAACTGCTACGTCACGGGCTCCGCCGGCGGCAACCTGGTCGTCACGGGGTGGGACCGCGCGGGGCAGGTGCTGGCGGGCTTTCCGCTGATAGTACCGGCGGGCGCGGACGCGGCCGAGGGCTGCGGCATCGGCCACGAATACGGCGGAGCCCTCTGGATCGCGGCCACGGTCACGGCGGCGCCGGGCACCTGGGGCGGGACGAGGATCGCCCTCTACCGCTACGTGTTCGTGCCGGACCCGCCCACGATCGCCGCCGGACAGGTGCGGATCCTGGGCCCCGAGGGCGCGGTGCTGAACCTGGCCCGGGCCGAGCGGATGTCGATCATGGCCTGGCCGACCGGCGGCGGGAGCGTGGTGGCCGAGATCCGGAACCTGCGCGGGGAACTGATCCGCCGGCTCGAGGATACCGGTCCCGGCCACCAGGCCGTGACGATCGAATGGGACGGAACCAACGGGGCCGGCCAGCAGGTCGCCTCGGGAACCTACGCGTGCATCGTGACCGGCGGAGGGCTCAACGTCGTGAAGCGTGTCGTCGTGATTCGCCGGTGGTGACGGCGGCCAGGGCGCTCCTGGCGATCGTGGCCCTCGGCGCGGCGGCACCGGCGGGGGCGTCCGTCGGGACCTCGGGCGGACAGATCCTGCTCGAGCCGCCGGCGGCAAGGCCCGCCGCGCTCGGGGAAGCCTACGCCGCAGTGGGGGGGACGGTCGAGGCGCTCGGCTACAATCCCGCCGGGCTCGCCGGGCTCCCCGCGTTCGAGGGGTCCGCGCTCGTGCGCCAGGGCTTCGCCGGCGACACGTACGTGAGCGTCATGGGCGGTGCCGCGTTCCGGGGATTCGGCATCGCGGCCGGCGTGTCCTACCTGACGGCGGGGACCGTCGACTGGATCGATCCGACGGGTCGGGTTTCGACCGTCACCGCCGAGTCGGACCTGGCCGCGACGGTCGGGATCGCCTGGCCCCTGCCCTGGGTGCCCGTGTCCGTGGGCGTCTCGGGCAAGCTGTTGCGGTCCTCGCTGCTGGAGCAGTCGGCGGTCAACGACTTCGCCTGCGACTTAGGGGTAGAGGCCGAGATCCCGTCGACGGGGGTAAGGGTCGGCGCCTCGCAACAGCACTGGGGCGGGCACATTCGCTACGACGACGCGCCGTGGCCGCTCGACAACAACCCCCTGCCGTTGATCTGGCGGTTCGGGGCGACCTGGACCCTGGCCGTGCCGGTCGGCGGGTCCTCTATCGGAACCCTCGAAAGCTTCGCCGCCCCCGAGATGCACGCGCCGCCGCCTCCGCATGCGCTGCGTTTCTACGCCGAGGCGGACCTGCGCCGGCTCGAGCACGCGGTCGGGTACGGCGGCGGGCTCGAGTACGCGTATGCGGGATTCACTTTTCTCCGGGGCGGTTACCGGATCCTCGCGAGCGGGGGCGCGGCGCGCGAGCCGGCGTGGTCGGTCGGGGCCGGGGTCGCGTTCGCGGGGCTCCGGCTCGACTACTCCATCGAGATGCTCTCGTTCACGACCATGCACCGGTTCGGACTCTCCTTCGCCCGCGCCGGCGAATAGGGGCCCCTTGCGCGTCCTCGACGTGACCCTGGATCTCAAACCCGGGATGATCGTCTATCCGAAGAACCCGGAGTTCGGCATCACCCCCGTCTCGGAGATAGCCAAGGGCGGCTCGTCCAACACCTCGCTCCTGTCCCTGGGCACCCACACGGGCACGCACGTGGACGCCCCCCGGCATGTTTACGACGGCCGGGGCGGCGTCGAGACGCTTCCGCTCGAGGCCCTGGTGGGGAAGGCGCGCGTGATCCGGCTGACCCGGGACGCCCACGTCGAGGCCGCGGATCTCGAAGCCCTGGACTGGACCGGGGTCGAGCGCGTCCTGATCCGGACCCCGAACTCGGACCGGTGGGGGCAGGCGACCGCGTTCAACGAGTCGTTCATAGGCCTCTCCGGCGGTGCGGCCGCGTTCCTGGGGGCCAGGAAGCTCCGGCTCGTGGGCGTCGACTATCTTTCCGTGGACCGGGCCCGGAGCGGAACGCATCCGGCCCATCACGCGCTCCTGGACGCCGGCATCGTCATCCTCGAGGGCCTCAATCTCGCCGGTGTCGAGCCCGGCGACTACGATCTTTTCTGCGGGCCATTGAAGATCACGGGCGCCGACGGCGCCCCCGCCCGGGTGTTTCTCGTTCAGCGCTAACCCAAGCGGTTGCGTATCCACACTATTGTCCATATAGTAGTGTTGACAGGAGGGGACATGGTCAAGACGCAGATCGTTCTGCCCGACGAACTCAGCGAAGAGCTCAAGCGCACGGTGCCGGTCCGGAGCCGGAGCCGGTTCATCGCCGAGGCGCTCGAGAAACAGCTCCAGCTCATGAAGTTCCGGCGGAACCTGCGCCGCGGCGCCGGGGCGTGGTCCGACCGCGCGCATCCCGACCTGCATACGCAGGCGGGGGTGAACCGCTATCTGGCCCGGTTCCGCGGCCGTCTCCGCAGCGGTGGCTAGCTACCTCCTCGATTCCGACGTCCTGATCTGGATCCTCCGGAACCGGGAGTCGACGGTGCGAATGGTGGAGGAACTCGCCGACCACGCTGCCGAGCCGCTGGCCTGCTCCGCGCTCAGCGTGATGGAGATCTGGGTGGGCGTGAAGCCCGGCGAGGAAGCGCGGACGGCCGAGTGTCTGGACGGGCTCACGGTCCTGCCCGTGGACGGGGAGCTGGCCCACAAGGCGGCGGCCCTGCTCAGGAGGCGGCGGCGGACGGAGCCGCGGGAGTGGGTGGATGCGCTCATCGCGGCCACGGCCGTCCGTCACGGTCTCACCCTCGTGACTTATAACCGCCGCGATTACCCGTATTCCGAGGTCTCGCTTCACCCGGCCTGACCGGGGCCTTCCCTTCAGGCCGCACGTGCGGGACAGGGCTCCACTGATTCCCCGCGTCCATGACCTCTTGACGGGTGACCTGGAGCAGTGCTACCGTTCCAGACAAATGGGCCTGATCAGTAGCACTCGGTCCGCCCAGAACCATGGCGGACACGGTGCTCCGGTGCGGCCCTACGTACTCCTTGTTCTCCTCAACGCGACGGTTGCCTCCGTGGCGGCGCCTTCACCTCCATCCAGCCCCGCGTCTCATGGCGGCTCGTCTTTAGCCGCGTCGGCCGGGGCAAGCGCCGGATTGGAGTGGCTGATCGACTACGGGGATGTCGCCGTCGGCGTCTACCAACTCGTGAGACTTTCCGAAGCAGTGCAGGAATATGAGATTAGGTACGGTTCCCTGCCGCGCGACCTTCTGGACCTCACGAGGTCATCGGCGCCTCATGCTTCCTTGCTGTCGGTCCTCCCTTCGCTTCCACTTGCACCATCATCCCTCCATCCGGGATTCAGGTCTTCCACAACCATCGCTGGTTCGGAGCTCACCTCGCTGCATCTCGTCGTAGACCGGACTGAGAGCGTGAACTGCGTGGTTGCCGGGGACTGGGATACAGCGCCCGACAGAGGTGGTTGGGCATACATCCCCTCGCTCAATGTGGAGCAGACGGGGTACCTCTTGTTCTTCCTCTCAACCCGGGCGATCGCGGTCCACGGTCAGGACCGCATCCTTCTCTGCGACGTGCTCTCTCTCGCGGCCCTGAAGGAAGGTGGTGAGTGGAAGATGTGCAGTGGAAGCGCTGCCACCAGGGAAGCTATGGCTGGATCGCTGCTGACTGACCTCCTTTCCGAGACCCAGGTCGTCGCCTCTGCCATCGAAAGATACAGCGACGATCACCGTCAGTTTCCGACGTCCCTCTCCTCCCTTTCACCGCAGTATGTAGCCTCTTTCTCCGAGAAGTTCATGTCTTCTTTCGACTACGATCCAAGGCTGGGAATCCTGGTGCCACGTAAGCGATGACCAGCTTCAGCGTACCTTCGCGAATCCGGGCCACTCCTCGTCTTCCTATTGTCATCCTGGCTCTGTTGCTGGGGGAAGCATCTGACGCGAAGCCGGTTTCCCCAAAGCTCTGCACCTACCTCTGCCTGAACTTTGGAGTCTGTTGCGACTGTCCGCAGTGCTTGACAGGTCCATTTCCCGTGAACTGCTGCGTCAAGTGCGATCCCCTGAAGCCTTGCCCGAACTGCTGCCCAATCCCCTCGTGCAACGACTGCGATCCGTGCGATATCGTCAACTGCAAGACCCCGTGCACATCTTGCAGTCCTTATTATCCCGATGAGCCCAGTTGGGTGGACACGACCGCGAACTACCTCCACGTATCCTACCCCGCAGAGTTCACCTCCCGACTCATAGAACAGGTGTTCGTGGACCTGGAGTTTTCGGACACTCACATCGACAAGTTTGCGCAAGCGCTCATAAGTTTCGAGATCCCGTCGTCGCGACCCACTGCGACAGACGATGATTTCTAGGTGGCGTCCCGTTTCCTGTTGCTGAGGGGGTCATGAGGGAGGGGGCACGCTTCGGGCGAACCTCACCCAGTCGAGGCCCTTCGTGTTGACGGACGCCAAGTTCAACGGGCTCTTCCCGTTGT
>Ga0315294_10000685_pt1 | contig 36597 bp, 53 predicted proteins | sample YL17G13_40_MG_FD_203626 | JGI IMG/M metagenome (GOLD analysis project Ga0315294, IMG submission 203626) | Sediment microbial communities from Yellowstone Lake, YNP, Wyoming, USA - YL17G13_40 | ecosystem: Environmental > Aquatic > Freshwater > Lake > Sediment | place: USA: Wyoming | collected...
CCCGAGGATGCCCGCCATGCGCGTCCCCACGCCCTCGTCGAGCGCGGCCCCCGCCGGCGTCAGGGCCTCCACGCGCACGAGCCCCCCGCGCATGCGCATGCGCGCTCCGCGCCCCGGTAGGCGCCCCGCCTGCACGAGCCCCGGCTTGATGGCCCCCGGCCGCTTTCGGGGCATCCGGCTCCCCAGCGGCACCGGGACCCCCGCCACGTTCGCGCTCGTGATCATCCGATGTCCTGCTTCTGGATCGCATGCCACGCACTGGGCCCCGCCAGCACCGCCATCGCCTCCTCCGGCGTGCGCTTGACCTCAAACCCTACGCGAACCCCCTCGGGACGCCCCCCAAAGTCATAGGTCCACATCTTAAAGCCCCGATGCTTGGCCTTGATCCAGGTACGATGCCCAAAGTGCTGCAAGAGATACGCCCCTACCTGCTGCTTGGCGTCCAGCAATGCTTCCTTCGCCGTCGCCGAGGTCCCCTTAACATCAACAAAAATCGTCCCCTGCACCCCCTGCACGGTGATCTCCTTGGGCAAGTGCTGCTTGGCCCACTGCACCACGTCACGCTGAATGGCCTCCACGTCCGAGAAGGGCTCCACGGCCGCTTCCTCGATCGCCCGCAGGACCACCGCGGCCCCGCGCCGGTCGCGCTCCACGACGGCCCGCCACCCGGCCTCGCCCTCGAAGCGCCGCGCGACCTGCCGCGCCACGGCCCCCGCATCATGGCCCTCCAGGACCGCCCGCAGGCCGCCCTCCGCCTCCGTGAAGCGGCAGGCCCGCCCCTTGGTCGCGCGCTCCGCCTCCATCCGCAGGAGCCGCGCCACGCGCCGCGCCTCGGGCCCCAGCCCCTCCGGGCGCGCCGGGGCCGCCACCTCGGGGGCCCGCGCCGCCTGGGGGGCCGCCACGATCGCCCGCAGCTTCGATGATAGCCGTCCGCGCATGCTTACCTCATGCGCCCCACGCGGGGCGCTACTGCTTCGCCTTGCCGCCCTTCACGCCCCGCTTCGCCGTGGGGCGGAACTTCCCGCTCTTCTTCGTCCAGCCAGGCCGCGCCGGGGACCCGCCCCAGGGCCCGCTCCCATCCTGGGGGTAGAACACGTGCTTGCCCCCCACGGTGCGCCACACGCCCTTCTTGCCCGGCGGCTTCACATTCCAGACCTTGCCGCCCTTGCCGCTCGGCGTCGTGCTCCACCCCGGCGTCTTGTACTCCGCCAGGCAGCCCGCCAGGGCCTCGCTCAGGCGCCGCCCCCCGTAGGTGCGGGCCTCCTGCCGCTTCCGCTTGCCCCGCCCGAGGCCAGGAAGCCCGAGCTGCCCCTTCTGCGGCATCACGCCCTTGGACGCGCGGAACTTGCCCCCCCGGCCCGTCCAGCCCGGTCGGAACGGCGCGCCGCCCCAGGGGCCCTCGGGCACGTCCCCACCCGGCTTGTCCGGGAAGAAGAGCCGCTTCCCCTTAACCGTGACCCACTTGCCGTCCACGTCCCCGCTCGGGCCCGGCATCGTGGCATCCCCGCCCGCGCTCTTGGCCTTCTTACGCGGCGAGGGCTCGGGCTCGTACTTGCCGTCCAGCCGCGCCCGGATGTTCGGGAAGTTCGCCTTGCCCTGAAAGGCCCCGCCCTGCGGCATCATGGCGCGGAGCTTGGCTGCCTTGGCCGCATGGGTGCTCACGGGCTCCCCCGCCGTGGTGCTCGGGTGCCTAGGGGCCTTCGCCTTGGCTGGCTTGCGCGCCTCCACCACCATCCCCCGTAGGCCCTCGATCAAGGTCCGCATCGTCCGCATCGTCCGCTCCTCGCGTTGGGTCGTCCTCGTCTCGTTATACCGCGCGCGCCCGCCCCCGTCGCGCTTTTAGCCATGCACTACGCCTTGCGCTTAAACCCTAACGACAGCGCCCCCAAGCTCGGCATCCCGAGCATCGACACAGTGGCATAAGGCGCGGTGCCCTTGACCTTGCCCACGGCTATGGCGACGTTCTCCAGATCCCCCTGCCTCAACACTAGATGCTTCACGTAATCGAACACCCTCCCCACCCGATCGATCGTGCCCTGCATGTCCTGCTCGCTCTCAAAGCCAGGTTCATCATTCCCCCCGACAAACCGCCACCCCAACCGCTCCGCTGCCTGCGTGGTCTTCGCGACTACGCTATCGTACACGGCCTTCTCACCCACGCCCTTGTCGGCATGGGCCAGGAGACCCTGCACCGCCGCGGTGAACAGCGCCTTGTACAGCGCCCCCAGATCCCCCCCCGCATCAGCCGCCTCTTCAAGGCGCTGCAGCAGGCCGCGCATGCCCACGCCCTCGGGGAGCTGCCCGTCGATCCACTGCTGGATCTCGTTCACCGAGCCCTGCCCCCCGATAATCCCGCTCCCATGTTTATACAGGAGGTCCTTTACCTTCTTGACATCCCCCTTCTTGATCGCCCAGGCGACGTTAACCGTGATCTCGGACTTGCGCCCCGCCCCGCCCATGGCGCGCGCCGCCTGCTCCAGCCCGGCCGCGAGCGCCTTGCCGGTCGCATCCTGCTTGGTCTTGCCCTTGCCAGGCAGGCCGCCGTAGTATCGATCACCCATGAGAGGCCTCCATCAGTTGCTCTAGTAGATAGCGCCCATCGGCGTGCCCCGCGAAGTCCCGGTGCGCGACCACCCCCGGCCCCGGCACCGCCGCCGGTTTGGCGTCCCAGCCCTTGATCTTCGCGTGCCCCCGGCCGAGCCCCGCCGTCGGGAAGGCACACGGGATCCCGAGCTGCCCGCAGAGCCACGGCACCAGCGCCTTCAGCACGGCCATCTGGATCGGCGTCGGCAACACGTACAGCGCCTTGCCCCCTGCCGGGATCCACGTCCACCACTGTGCGGCGATCGTGGGCCCAAACGGGGGCCGCGCGTAGGCCGGCGCGTAAGGATTGACCACCTCGATACCGATCGACGTGGGGTTAACCTGGTTCGCATGCACCATGACGTCCGTCGCGAGGTCCCCGTGGCAGCTCACCCGGCCCTCGGGCCCGAGGATGAGCTGCACCCCGTAGCCCTTGCGGATCAAGGTATCCTTGCACCCACTCGCCGTGTTCCCGCAAGTCTCGTGCAACACGAAGTGCTGGAGGGCCCGCACGCGCGGCTTGCGCCGGAACGCGGGATCCCCGTCGTCCAGGTAGTTGCTCGCGCTGCCCCCCACCGCGAAGACCTCGGGGGGTAGGGGCACGCGCGCCCCGTGGATGATCACCGCATGCGATGGCATGGCTATCCCTTCCTTGCCGCGTCGGCGCGCCACCGCGCCCGCTCCCGCCCCCGCAGGTATTCCAACACGACCGTCAGGGCCGCCGCCTGGGCCGCGACCTGCGTGTACCCTTGAAACTGCTGGCTCACCACGGGCACGCCAGGATCGCCGGCCGCCGCCGCCCGATCAAAGACCGTGACGCGCCAAGTGTTCGACTCCGCATAGTGCACCAGCTTGACGCCAACCTCGAACGTGCACTCCCACACCGCCTGCTCCGTGCCCATCGCGGTCCAGCCTCCTAGCCCTGCGCTACGGTGTAGAGCGTGCGATCCCCCGCAACCTTGCGCTCCACATATTCCAGCTCTAACAGGTTGTCGAGCCGCACATCCACCCGCGCAGGATGCGCCTTCACGGCCCGCGCGAGCTGCCCCGCGTCCATCCAGCGCCCCACCAGCGCCTTCAGCATGCGCCGCTCGATGTCGTCGAGCTTCGCCGCCGGGTCGCTGAAGTCCGTGTCGATCGCCTCGCGCACGGACCGCCGCTTCGCGCTCAGGTACTTCAGGGTCACCTCGATCGCGGCCTCCTCGGCCTCGTCCTGCGTGAGCCCCTTGGCAAAGGCCTGCCCGCCCACAATGTAGTCGGGGCTAAACTCCTCTTCCGCATCACCATCGAAGATCGTCGCGGACCAACGGTCCGTCTCCGCGTAGTGCTCCAGCTCCACGCTGACCTTCTTCGTGGGATGCGCGACCAGCTTCTTGTCTGGCCCAAAGCTCGCATGGCCCAGCTTGGCTGGCTTGAAGATGAACCGATAGCGCCCCGTGAGGCGCTCCAATAACGCACGCATCGTACCCATCATCTCGCTCCCTTCCGCCCGCACGGACTGCAAAGCACATGGCTCCTCAGCCTGGCGATCAATACGGCCTTCGCCCCTTAGCGTGCCCCTTGCGCATCGCCTTGCCAATCGCGATTATCTTCGCCGCCTTGTTCATTCCCCTCTTCTTGACCAAGCGGCCGAACACCATCTTGTAGCCCGGCGGCACCTTGCCCCCGCCATCCTGCGCCGCCAGCTCCTCCGGGGCGTGCTTCTGCGCCACATCCCGCATCGTCATCGCCTCTTGGAGGTCCTCGATCAACCGTCTCATGCTTCTCATGGCATCCTCACACGGCCTTCAGGCCGCTCGCAAAGGCGCGATCCCGCGCCGGTTGGGTCCGCTCCGTCCGGTAGGCCCGGTTGAGGCTCTTGCGGATCACGCTCCGGTCCACGCTCCGCCCCACGTCCGCGAGCACCGCCCGCAGGCGGCCGTCGGTCTCCAGGGCCTCCGCATCCCGCAGGCGCCAGCGCGCCGTCCACCAGTAGCCCAGGGGGCGCCGCGTCCACCGCAGGAGCACCCAGGGGGCCCCGCCCGCCCAGCGCGGGGCCCGCACCGTCAGGCGCACCTCGCCCCCGCCCAGGCGCCCCCGGATCGGGGCCCGCAGGCGCCCCTGCACCCAGCCCGGCGTGCGCTCCAGCGGCGCCGTCCAGCGCGCGGGCGCATCCGGGCGCACCCGCCCCGCGTGCGTCAGCACGGTGAGCACGTGGTCTAGGGCCAGCTGCACGGCAGCATCAGGAGTCATTTAAAGCCTTGCGCCTCCACCTGTCGGCCCCACGCATAGCCTTTTAAAAATGCCTGAAAGGCCTCATCCAATGGACCAGAGGCATAGACATGACGAGGCCACATTTCTTTGGGTTCTTGCATTGGATTTTTGAGCTTGTACCAACGCTCAAACGCACTCATCAGGGCAGCAAACTCCCCTGTTTTTACCATCTCTTTAAACGACTCATTGAACTCCAAGATCATGTTTCCACAATCTTTTTCTTTATTTTCTGTAAGTGCAGAAAGGCGCTCAATCAGCAGTTTCATAATATTCTCCTCAGCGCATGCTGTCCGGCGGCCAGTCGATCCGGTAGGCCGGATCGCGCGGCTGCTTGGGCTCCTCGTGCTCCACCGTCACCTCGATGCCCTCGCGTCCAGGGAGCTTGATGGGCCGCTTGCCCGCCAGCATCCGCTGGATCGCGGCCTCCTCGACGTTCTCGTTCTCCAGCGCGTCGTGGATCTCATCCTCGTCCACCGGCCACTGCGTGACGTGGCCCTCGTTGACATCGTAGATCTTCTCGTCGCGCAGGTCCGCCACCCACCCGTCGTGCCGATCCCAGAGCAGATCGAAGACCTTCACCCGCGTGTGGCTCGTCACCGTCTCCATGCGCCCCCCGCGCCCCTCGACCAGCGCCCGCAGGCGGCTGCTCAGCGTGCCCATACCGGCCTCCTACATGCCGCGGGCGTCGCCCGCCGCGTTCTTGCCCGCCGTCGTGAGGCTCAGTGCCCCCGCCTTGTTCTTGGCCACCAGCTTCTTGGCCACCAGGGCGTCGACCTCGTCCGGCGTCACCTTGTTGTCCGCGAACAGCTCCTTCCGGTATGCCGAGGTGAACCCCAGCATCGCCAATATGCGCCGCTCCCGCTCCGTCACATCCGCGTTGCCCGGCAGGAGGGGCGCCAGCGCGCTCGGGTGCACCGAGATGCTCGCCGAGGTGCCGTGGTAGCCCGAGGTCCCCACGATCGCCGCGCCGTCCGGCGGCAGGGGGTAGCTTGCCTGCGCAGTGTCGATCGACCGGGCCACAAACATGTTGGCCCCGCCCCACGAGCCCTCCGAGGCCTTGTAGACCCCCGTCGCCAGGTTGACGACCACGGCGAAGCCCTTCTGCCCCTCCCCCGCGTAGGGGTTCAGGTCGACCTCCGCGCGCGCCGACACGTTGATGTCGCGCCGCCCATAGCCCACGCTCTTGAGGGCCTTCTGCAGGACCTCCGGTAGCTCCTTCACCTGAACCACGGTCCCGTGCAAGCCCTCTTCTAGTCGCTCCAATAACGCTCTCATAGCTTCCTCTCCGCACTCCCGTGCATAAACTGGGCAAGCAGCGTGGCGCCCACGCGCTCGGCCTCCGCCTGCGTCGCTACGGGCAGCACCTCGCGCTTGACCGTCTCCCCACGCTCGTGGGCGTAATCAAACACCGAGACCACCCAGCCCTGGCCCTTGTTGTGCGGGTAGAGCCGCACCTGGATGTCAGGATCGGCCGTGTCCGCCACGATCCACCCGCCCTTAATGGGCCGGAAGACCAGCGCATGCGCCGCTTCAAGCTGCATCAACAGGGTGCGCATCGCGCTCAGTAGCCCCCGCCCATGAAGGCCTCGTCGTCCCGCGCCGCCTGGAACTCCCGCCACGCCTTGTCCTTGTTGGCGCCCGCCAGGATGAGCTTGTCGTTGGGGTAGTAGAGGACCTCCTCGCCCTTCTTGTAGGCCAGGCCCTTGGCGTCGGTCCCCGCAGCCTTCGCCTTCATGAGGTAGGGGTCGCGCCCCCGCCCGCTGCTGCGCCCGCCCCACTCCACAATCGTCCGCAGGTCCGCGGCCAACGCCCGTAGATTCCGTGCCATCGCCCATACTCCTTGCGCATGCGCGTGCGCAACGCCGTTACTTCTTTTCGACTAGCAACCGATGATTCAAGCTCGCAATGACCGTGCGATCCGACGAGATGCTGGCCTCTTGATCCGCCGCCGCCTGATCCGCCACGTCCATGGCGCTCGTGTCCGCCCACTGGGGCTGCGCCGCGTCGGGATCGCTAGGCGCCCCCGCGGGGGCCCGGCTCAGGGCCGCCGTGACCGCTGTGGCCACGGCCTCCCCCTGCTTGGCCGCGCGTCGCACCGCGATGGCCGCGCCCTGCTGCCCATGGTCCGCCAATCCCTGGGCAAGCAACCAGGCCCCCACGAGCCCCAGGCACGTCAGCATGGTCTGCTCATCAATGTGCTTGCCCGTCAGCGCGTTCGCCAAGTAGGCCGCCACGCTGAGGAGCATCACGATCAGCTTCCGGCTCTCAATCTTCAGCTTCGCCAACCACGCCATGCACGCACCTCATCCTGCCGTTTTTATCAACGCCGCGATGCCTAAGCCGATGGGCGCCGCCGCCGCCATCATGTCCGACTTGCTCGCCCCCAACACGATCTCCTCGACCGCGTGGGGCTGCAACTCCAGCTCCATCATGCTCACATCCGCGCTGTTCCCGTCAAAGTCGCTTCCCGCCTTGTAACGCGTGGGCAAACATGACCACAGCACCCAAACGCGCCCCGGCACGAACGAGGCCCCCTCCCACGTCTCCAAGGGGGCCGGGAGGTCCAGGTTATAACCCCCAGCCTCCTGGAAGGCATTGACACCCGTGTAATGGATGAGGAGCAGGGTGCGCTGCACCATGTCGGAGCCGCGCATCGCCCGCTTCACCCAATCGTAGAACGTGTCGTCGTTCATGCGGGCCCCACGCGTCAACGAGATCGGCCCGCAGCCGCCCCCCTCGTAGGCCACCGTGGTCCACATGGAGTTGAGCTGCTTGATCTCCCGCGTCTGTAAAGTGATCTCCGGGGCCGTGATGCTCGCAAACCCATACATGGGCGAGCCCAATACGAAAAACGGAAAGGTCGTCGAGGGGATCAGGTCCAACAGCCAGAAGCGGTGCGTCTGCAACAGATCGAACATGCGGCTCTTGCTGACCGCCTTGAGCGTGCCACGCACATCGCCTGCTACCTGCTGCACATCCGCCACTACCTACCTCGCAACTCCACCCCCACCACACAGGGGCAGAGGGGATCAGACGGGCTCGCCGTTGACAAACAACTGCACGGACTCGACCGCGAGGCCAAACTCCGCAATCGACACGTCGCCGCTCGTCGCGTCCATGTCCGCCGAGAGCTTCACGCGGATCGGCACGCACTCGCGGCAGATGTACTCGCGCGCCGCATTGCTGGCCGCCACCAAGTTGCCCGCCGAGGCCTCTTCTCGAGAGAAGTGCAGGATCTGAAGGTCCGCGCGATATTCCCCGCCCTTCGCCGCGTTCTGACCCCAACGCCAAAAGTCGCTGTCGGCGGCCGTAACGCCGCGCGTCATCGTGACCTCGCTGAACGTCGGGATGCCGCTGAACTTCTTGGTGAAGATCGTGGTGCCCTCGCGATACTCCACGGCGTCCATCGTCAGCTCGGGAACCGTCAGCGTGTTGAAGCCCGCCTGGACCTTGAACGCATCCCCTGTCGTCGCATACCCATCACCGGGGATAATCCGCGCGTGGTAGCGGAAGTTCTGGAAAAAGTCCGTCGATATTGCCCGTGACATGTCTGCTCCTTTTTCGTCTCTAGCCCGGCCTCAGCCCGGCAGCGTTTCCGTCCCGATCACGCCCGGCAGCGTCTGATTCCACCCCCTGAACACGCACACCGTCACGCGCCCCAACGCCGTGCAGGCGAGCGAACTCTCCACCTTGAGCTTCCATCCCGGCGGCACAAAGAACCCGTTGCTGCCGAAGCGCACCGCGCCCGTCCCCGCCGCGAGACTCTCGACCTTGTAGACGATGTTGTCGCCGTCCACGAGGCTCACGGTGATTGTCGGCGAGCCCCCCGAGGGGAGATTCCATGCCACGTACTCCACCCGCATGCCGATGCGGGCATGCGCCGGAAAGAGCCCGCCCTTGGTACCCGCCGTGTACACCTGGATGCGCCCGCGCTCGATCGTCTCCTCGGTCCCCACGCCATCCGTGGCCGTCCCGTTGATGTGCCCCGAGATCGCCACCTCGTGGACCGTCTGCACCGCAAATACATCCGTCATGATCATGCCCTCACGTCTCGACGACCTCGACCGCAACCATGGCCGCCTCTAATGCCGGTACTGCTTTTTTTCCACGTTTCAACATGCAGCCCTTTTGCTCGAAAACAACAACAAAACCAACCCTATACCAGGGCGCGCTGCTGGAATCTGAATACCAGGAATTCCGAAGGCTTGTTCGGCGCGAGGCCCACGTCGACGAACACGAGGCCCTGGTCCACGGTGTTCTGCGGGTTGTTGGTCTTGTCGCAGATCACGAAGAAGGCCTCCTTAGGCGAGGTGCCCGCGAAGTAATTCTGCTGAAAGAGCCCGAGCAGGAACGTGTCGAGCTGGAGCTTCACGCGCCCCCACAACTGCGGGCCGTTGTTCTCAAAGACGTGGACGTGCGTGGCATTGAAGACGCTCTTCTCGACGAACTGGAAGAGGCGCGTCATCTGGATGTACGGCCACTCGCCGCCCGCGATGTCGAGCGTCCGGGCGCCCCAGATCACGCGGCCCGTCGCCGGCCAGCTCACGAGGCAGTTCAGCTTGTCCTGATAGCAGACGCCCACCTGCGCAGGCGTGAGGTCGCGCTCCAAGCCGATCTGCCAGCTCAACGCGCCATCTCCCGTGCCCGCGGGGGCCTTGCCGACGTTCTTGTTGATGTCGGTGGCCGCATAGCGCCCCGCCACGTGGCCGCCGCAGGGCAGGTTAATTGCCGCCTGCGTCACGGGGTCGATGACGCGAATGTGCGGATAGTACACCGCGGCGTACTTCGTGAAGCGCGAGAGGGTGAACTTCTTCCAATTCACAGCCTCTTGCGGCTCCAGGCCCTCGGGGGCCGTGAAGATCGCGAACTTGTCCTTGCGGAGCATGCAGTAGTCGATGACGTCCGAGCAGACCAACTCGTCGGTCTGGAAGTCCGCCACCACCAACGACATGATGGCATCCACCTGGTCGAAGGCATAGAGCCCCTTGTAGTCCGCGACGAGCGTGGCGCCTGTGACATCGCTGCGATCCAGGGCCGAACCGTCGGCGCCGCCAAAGAACTGCTCCACCACGGCCAGGCCGGGCTGCGTGTAGTAGGTCGCGGTCTGCGCCTTCGTGATCGGCGCCTGGGCGGGATAGGTGTCTGCCGTGGGGCCCGCCGCCGGGTTGCCCGCGATCTTCCAGGTCAGCGTGCAGGCGCCCGTGGTGTAGTCCACGCGGTTCGTGCCGTTGCTGTTGAGGGCATAGGTCCCGCAGGGGCGCTGCAGGCTGAGGTTGCCGTTGCCGTCGTCGATCACAACGGGCCCGTAATAGAGCTGCGTAACGCGCACCGCCGCCACCCCGTCGAACGTGTCGGCAAGCCCGCTCACATCGAGGCTCAGGGCACCCGTCAGGTAGTTCACGAGACCCACGGTGGCGCCCGTGCAGTTGCCCGCGACGACCAGCTTGAGGTTACCCGCACCGTCATCGCCCGCGATCTTGGCGCCATCCCCGTCCAGGGTGAAGCTCACGAGCACGCCCGCCGCCACCGAGGTCTTCGCGGCCGAGGTGTTGGGGTGGAGCTGGGTCGACGTCGCCGGGGCCCAGGCCCACGTGGTGTCCGTGATGAGCGGGATGGTCGTGATGATGGGCAGGGGGCTGTGCTTGAAGCCAAACTGCATCGCCAGCGTGGTCTTCGCCACCGAGGTGCCGATCAGGTACACGAACTCCTTGTTGGCGCCGTTGTAGACCGGAGAGCTGCTGACGTCCTTGGCCGCATAGTGCGTGCCCGCCAGCTCCGGCGGCAACTCGCGGTTATAGGCCACGACCGCCGCGATCTCCGACCCAGCATTGAGGTCGTTCATCACCGTAGCAATGAACTGCGGGCTGCTCGCATCATCGAGCACGACCCCCTGGTAGGTCTCGATCGTGTTCCAGCCCTGGATTTTCTCGACGTACTCGTCAATGGTCACATCGAAACGCTGGTAGCTCGCCGTCGCAGCCACGTAGTAGTCAGGCGTCCCGCTCACCACGACGCGGTAGCTGTTGCCCGCGAGCCCCGACCACTTCAGGTCAAAGTGGAAGGTCTCATAGACCCAGCTCGCCGTGAGGAACTGGCCCGCCGGGAAATCGGCGGGCGTCCCGAAGGTGATATAGACCTCGCCGGTCTCATAGTCGATCGAGCCCGTGGTATCCACGCCATCGTCGAATCCGCCCGTGCCCGTGATGGTAAACGTCCCATCGCCATTGTCCGTGAAGGTGCCGATCTTCGGCACGACCTCGCCGTCCGTCGTCGTCAGTACCAGGGAGGCGGCCAGCGTGTAGGGACTGGGACCGTAGCTGCCGTGCGGGACTACCGGGGTCTTGGGCAGGCTGAAGCTGTAGGTCGCGACGCTATCGCCCTCCACGACCTCCATGTCCTGCACCTCTTTGGTCAGGAAGCAGCGCGCCTTCACGGCATCGGCCTCGTGCACCACGCGCACGAAGTACAGCGTGGTTCCGCCGTTCTGGAAGAAGGCGAAGGCCTCGGTCGGCGCCAGCGAGGCCGCCGTGAAGTCCCCGAACTTGGCCGTGAACTCCTGGAAGGAGGTCACAAGGATCGGCTGGTTCGTGGGGCCCTTCTTGGAGAACCCGATCAGGCCGAGGTTGCTGGTGCTCACGCCCTGGATGGGGCCCGGCCCGCTGCTGCGCTCCTCGATGTACACGCCCGGATAGTTACGCTCTGGCATCTGTCGTTCCTCCCGTCACCCGCGCCATCCGGGCGGGTCGTCTTGCTAGTTCCCGCGCCGCACGCGCGCGCTGTTGCCCGTCGTCTCTCGCTTGCGCCGCCGCCCCCCTCGGGGCCCTCTGCCACGTCCCCGTCCTACGCTGGCCGCTCCTGATCCACCGTATCACCAGACGGCGGGGCGATCACGTTTTCCCCCGCTGCCATGGCCTGCTCCAACGCCGTGGGCTCAACCGTGCCCGCACTCACCGGGGGCAGCTCGGGGTTGCGCGTGATGCCGCGCTCCGAGAAGTACCCCGCAAACTTCGTGGGCTGCAACGCGGCCCCGCCGCCATCTACCTTCGCGGGATGCACCCCCAGCTTCGCCTCCATCGGTTTGCCACAGGGGCGCAGCACCCCGCGCTTCACCATGGACTCCGTGCTCGGCACAAGCTGGTGAACCTCTACCTTGCCATACGGGGGCACCGCCACCGTGTTGCCTAGCCCCGTTGCGACCGATTGCACCCGACTGCCCGTGTAGAGATACCACATCAGAATCGCGCTCCTTGCCCGCCCGCCGCAGGCCGGTAGTTGTACATCGCCAAATCGACAACCTGCAGCGCCGGCCAATGCTCCGACTCACACAGGTCGACTTCCGCCCGCACCGTCCAGGACACCGTGAAGCCCACCGCGCGGTTCGCGATGTCCGTGAGGTCGGACACGTCCGAGATATTCAGGTCGCCCGTATCGTAGTGCCGCACGTCCCCCTTGCTGTCGATGACGGACAGCGCAAACCACGGCGGCTTGCACGCCCGCAGGATCTGCATGAGCATCCGCGTGGCATCTGTGCGCAGGCGCGCGAAGCCCTGCACGTCATAAGCGAAGTTGAAGGGGTGTGCGTTCCAGCGCTCCGCGTACTGGTCGTACCCGCGCTCGCCCGTGGGGAGGACCACGGGGCGTGCCCCCGGCGCGGCCATGCGCTCGGTGCCGTACCACGGCGCCCGATCGTAGGCCACGTCCATATTGTTGCGCTTGATCACGTACGACGGCAGGAGGTGGTGCTGGTACGCGTCATCCGGGGCGCCCCAGTAGATGGGCACGCGCCCCCCGAGGTGGGCGAGATCCGTGGGGCAGTCGCGCACCGCTACCGCGTAGGCCTGGCGCGGCGTGCCATCTACGGCATAGCTCACGAGCTCGCCGCCAAAGGCCCGCATCACGCCCTCATCAAAGGCGCGGATGCCCACGGTGCTAAACGCGCTCTCGACCACCTCAACTCCTCACCGCGAGCCGCGCACGCGCATGCGCAACCTATTCTTCGTCGTCTTCTTCGTCGTCCTCATCCTCATCGTCATCCGCGTCCTCGTCCCCCTCCTCGCCGGTCGCCACCGCGAGCGCCGTCTGCAGCGCGCCGTTCTGGCGCCGTAGCAACTCCGTCTCGATGTCCCCGAGCGTACGATTCAACTGGTCCAACTTGTTCGGCATGATGCGCTCCTTGCTGTGCAACCCGACAACTGTCCACCTTAGAACTTCCGGCGCGGCGCAAACGGCGCGATCCGCCGTGTAAAGGCCTCCGCCGCCCCGCCCAGATCACTTATACCGAGGGAATCCGCCTGCGGCAACGAATGGCCCGTCCAACGCCCCGTTTCTACATAGCGCACGTAGGCCTTCAGCAGCTTTGGAATGGCCTTCCCAAGGGCCTCCAGCGCGGGACGCCAGTGCGCCTGGCCCTCGCCCCCGCCCAGCCCGAACTCGGCCCGCAGCACCGCCCACGCGACATCCGCGTGCACCTCGGCCCCCACGCCCTCACCCGGCGGCGCGACCTTGGCGTTGATCACGCCCATCGCGCGCAAGCTCGCCTCGATGAGGTCCGCCTCGCGCCGGCGCTCCGCGACGAAGTACGCCACCTCGTCGGGACGGGCGGCCCGCGCCACGAGCGTCGCGTCCTGGGGGTCCGGCCGGATCGGCAGCCAGTCCGGGGGCCACGGGCTGTACTTGGCCAGCACCTCGACGAAGGGGCGCGCGCCGGGCCGCGGCACCACGAACAGCAGCGTGGTTCCCACCTGCTGCTCCGTCAGCCCCTCGGGCTGCCCCTCGAAGTACACCGCGACGCCCTCCCCCGCGTCCACGCCCTCCAGCAGGGCGATCTGGAGCTGCTCCGCGTAGGGGATCGTCCCGAGGCTCGGGGCGCGCCCCCGCACCTCCTCGCGCAGCACCTCGGCCAGCGCCAGCAGGAACAGCTCGCGCCCCTTCGCCATGCGCTTGGGGTAGAGCGTGAAGAACTTCTTGATGTCCCGCCCCGTCTGGGGGACCCACCCAAAGACGGGCACGGGCGAGATGGCCGCGCGCGGGGCGTTCCCCGCCTTGGTCCCCGCCGGGGGGCGGATGCGCTTCAGGGGGACGTTGCGCCCCTTGAACCGCTGCCCCGTGCCCTTAGTAGAAAACATCGCCACGGCGCAGCGTATCACCGCCAGACGCTACCCCTCAATCAACTACCCGCAGAAAGCTCCGCTGCAGCAAGGCGCCCGCAAATAGATTCTGCTGCACCATCTCCAGCGGCACCGCTTGCGAGACCAACCCACGCTTAAGCGCTATCCTGTGAAACCGCTCGTAGAAGAACAACTTGCCCTTGCCCGTAATGCGCGACGTGCGCGTGACCATCTCCTTGCCATCTTTAGTTGTGGAGACGCGTTCGCTAACGAACATCAGCCCCATGTCCTGCGTGCGCTGCGTGGGCTCGTTGTGTTGCGATCCCCCCTTGTGGATGTAATCCTGATCCCGCAGCCACACAAAGAGGCGATTCTGGCCGACATCGATCCCCGTCCCCCGCTTGATAATCTTGGCCACCTGCCCCACGAGGTAGCTCGTCTCGCTTGCTTCCACACTCGCTGCAAACGCCACGCGCGGGGCATCGACCAGCCCGTCAATTTTCGCAAAGGCAAACAAAGCGTAGCCTGTTCGCCCCCTTGCGAAGGCATCACCATTATGGTGATCCCCCATCGATCTCCATCCTCCGTCAATTTTCGATGCTGAGGCTGCCACGCCAACCCCATCCCTTCCACAATAGGCTTCATCGCCACATAAGGCTTTCCATCCCGATCGATCACCGTCAGCGCCTGCCCATGGAAGTCCACCGGGGCTAACGCCCACACCACAATCTTGTCGCTCATCCAACACCTCGTTGGGTTGACTGACAACGGCAACCACGCCACATGCCAGCCCCCGACACTACGCTGCGCTCAAAAGACATTAAACAAAAAAAATGGGCCGCACCGTGTGGTTCCAGTGGCGGCCCGGCGCCCTATTGCAGGGCAGAGATGTTGCTCGATCAATCTACGCGCTTTGCGGCTTCCGCGCCACCCTCTTTTTCACAGGCATCGCCGCCTGCGCCTTCAGCGCCCGCCGCGTCTCATGCCCCTTCACCGCTGCCGCGCTCCGCTTGGCCGCCGCCTGCTGCGTCGCTAGCGCCTTGGCCGCCCGCTTCTGCGCGCGCTGCGCGCTGATCAGCTTGGCCGCCATCGTGACGCGCCCCGCCCGCTGCTTGTCAGCTGGCTTCAGCTTCTCAAGGCCCATGCGCCGCGAGGCACCCCGAAGGTGCTGGCGGATGCCCTCCATCATGCTCTGGTGCTTCGTGCGCTTGGGCCGGTAGCCGTAGTGCCGCTTCACCTGGTTCTTCCAAAACCGCATGGCCTGCTCGTAGTTCGGCTTGCCCCTGGCCACGATCCGCCCCTCCGTCGCCATGCGCGCCACCGCGCCCCACCAAAAGGCCGCGGAGTCCGGGAAGGGGATCTGCGCGGGGTCGATCAGGTACCACGGGGGCTGGAGGTAGCGCCCGTACTTGGCCTTGGCCTGCTCCACCGTCAGCTGCTCTGGCCGGGGGTTGCGCGTCGGCATCCGGGGCTTCATCGCCCGCTCCTCCAACAGCGCCGCCAGTTGCCCCGCGAGCCCCTCGTTGCGCACGCGCGTGCGCAGGGGCACCCCCACGATCGCCCGCAGGATCCCCGCGAGCTGCCCCGCCGTCCTCACGGCTGCACCGCCGGCATCGGTACGTGCTGGGGCAGGGGACGGCCATCCGTCCGCGCCTGCGCCACATATAGGGGCACCAGGGGTTCATGCCCCGCACACACCCCGATCAGGCCAGGCTGGCCCACCACGCGGACCCCCGCGTGCGAGGCCGCCCCGCATAGGAAGCAGTAGCCCGCGAGGTGCCCGAGGAGCGGCCCCGCATACCACGGATAGGTGCCCCCGCCCCAGGGGCCGCAGCAGGCCTCCCCGCGCGCCGTGGCCTCGCAGTAGGGCAACCCGCGCTCGCGCCCCCACCAGTAGCGGTCGCACATCGCGCACGTCCACACGACGCCCTCACGGGTCGCCGCCCCCACGTCCCGCCCCGCGCTCACGCAAACCTCGCGCTCACACGGAACCGCACGGTGTCCCCATGGCCCACCCATCCCGGCATCGTCACGTAGGCCTGCACGCGATAATCCCCCGCCTGATCCCAGTCGTTAGGCTGCACAAAATAGGCGATGCTCGTGGTGCCCTCCAAGGCTCCCACCCACGTTACCAGCGTGCCATCCGGCTTCTGCACGTGCAACTCGCGCGCCGTCGCCGTCGTGATATTCACGCAGACATCCACCACGATCTTCGTGCCGACGTCGCCCACATAATATTTCGAGAGGCCATCACAGCAGTCAGTCATCGGCCGGATCCTCCTCTAGCCCAAGCTTCGAGCATGCAGCCAAGGTTGGGGCTGCACAGCCCACGAGCACCACCATGGGCGCCACGGGGCCCCGCAGCGCCACCAACGTAGCGCAGGGCGAGCACGCAACCAAGGTTTGCGCCACGCACGAGGTCAGACACAAGAAATCCTCAGTGGCCATCGGGGCACCCCTCCGTCCGCTTGGCCGCACTGATCAACCGCATCTGCACCGCGAGACACGAGAGCAACCGGATGATCTCCCGCAACCGCCCGACCCTGATCCCCCCATACCCCTGCGTCACGCACAGATGCTTCGGCCCGAGCCCCCGTGTCACTAGGCGGTTCACACGGGGCTCCGTTCAAAGACGTTCTCCATGGTGGGCAAGCCCGCCTGATCCTTCAGGTCAAAGGTCAGGATGGGCGTCACGTCGTCCGCCCCGAAGAAGATCATCTGATCCCCAAGGATGCGCCACCGCCCCGTCTCCACCTGCCGCACCAGCGCGAGATCCACCTGGAGCGCGAGGTCATGCACCGTCACCTCCTCCGTCACCACGCATACCACCCCGTTAACATCCACGAGCTGGTACTCCGCCACGTACTGCTCCACGGGGAGCGCCACGGGCAGCCACACGAGGCGCCACGTGCTCGACGCCCCCACCTGCGCGAGGTCCGTCAGCGGCAGGTCCTCGACCTCGATGCCGCCCGCCACATGGTAGACGCGCACCGCGGCCCCCGCCACATCGAGCTTGGGCGTCCCGTCCAGGTCCACCGCGAGCACCTGAAGCACCACCTGCGCTGGGTTCGGCCGTAGCAGCATCGTCGCCTCCTCAGCGCGCTAGCGCCAGCCCCGTAACAACCGCCCCGAGTACCACAGCGGCCCCCGCCGCAACGCCCGCAAGGATGCCCATGCGCTTGGCCCGCGCCCGCTGCGCCCCCACTTGGATCTGCGCCTCGCGCGCCCGCTCCTCGGCCAAACCCTCCCGCGCGAGGGCCGCGTCCGTGGCCCCCTTCTGCACCAGGCCCTCCGCCTCGTTCAGTGCGGTCCGCACCACCTGCGTGGCGTACAGCGTCTCCGCACGGCCCGCCCAGTCGAGCAAGGTGCGGTAATCCAGCACGAGGTGCCCCAGATCCTGCCACTCATCGAGCGTGAAGCACTTCTGATCCGTGCTACCGATGTGGCAAAGCGCGCCCACCGGTAATAGGCGCTCCACCTTCGGGCGCGGGGGCAACTCCTGCGCCCACGCCGGAATGGTCCCGACCATACAGCACAGCATCCACAGCCCCAATGCTCGTCGCCTTATCAATCGCATCGTGTCCTCCCTGCGTGGTCGCCGCCACAGCCGCCCCCCCCGCCCGCGTCGCCGTATCGGCTGCATCTAACGCCCCCTCGGCCACCTTGATCGGCGCCAACGCCGCCGTGGGATCAGGCAACGGCCCAGGCGCTGGGGGCGGGGACACCTGCGCCTGGGCCCGCCGCACGCTCCGCATGATCACAAGGCCCATCATGAGCCCCATCACCGACGCCGTGAGCGTCTGCCAGTGATCCTTTGCCCATGCCCATATAGTCCTCATGCGCGCTTTCTCCTTGGCGGGATCTGCCCCCGCTGGCCGATGTGCCCCCGCTGGCGCAACAACCACCAGATCGCGAGCCCGCCCAACGTATTCGCGATCATGTCCCGCCAGCTCGCGCCGTACCGAAAGCACCCGTCCCACAAGATCTCCCACGGCCCCATCATCACCGCCCATGCCGCGAGGGGGCCCCAATTTTTGCCCAGCCACCGGCTGAGCAGCCAGCCGAGGAAGAACACGATCAGGAAGTGCATCAGCTTGTCAGGCAGCGCCACGTTCCACGCCGCCGGGAGCCCCAGCTCGTCGAGCCGCAGCATCTCCCACCAGTAGTCCTCCCCCTCCCATCGAAATTGCATCACGCCTCCTCCCCGATCGCCTCGAAGTCCGCCCCGTGCGCGCGGCAGAAGTCCCGGATGTCCTCGGGCGTCGTCAGTTCTGGCGGCAACTCCCCCGCGACCGCGACGCCCGCCGCCCGCAGGAAGATCGCCACCAACTCCGAACACTTCACGGACGCCGTCCGCCACCGGAGCCGCGTCACCTTCACGCGGAACCACTCCTTGAGCACCAGCACCCACGCGATCACGAACAGCCCCTCGTAGTCGTACCGCTTGCCCATCTCGTCGGAGATCGCGGCGAGCCCCGTCCGCGCGCCAAACTGACAGCGGTACTCGGCCACCACGTGGTGCCGCGCCCGAATGGACGGCACCATGCGCACGCCCCCGATGCGGGCCTCGGCCACCATGCGCCGCCCCCACACGGGGAACTCGATCATGCAGTGCGACACCGGGCTATGGGTGATCCACCGGATCACCGCGCCCAGCGGCGTCTGCGAGGCGGTCAGCACGATGCGCACGTCATCCATGATCACCTCAACGGATTGACCAACCCTCGGTAGAGCATGGCCACGAGTTGCAACGTCTTGGCCGTCGAATTGTGCACGGTCACGCGGTGCAACCAATGCGGCAGGATCAGGATCGGACGCACTGCGGGCACCGTCAACGGGAAGTGGTCGCTCCCCATGATCGACACGCGCGTAATGAACCGCGCCAACGTCACCTCATAATCGCAGAGGTGGTACGCCCCATGGCCCGTCGCATTGACGGTCACCGCGCCCGTCTCGATGTTGTGGTCGAAGTACCCATTGAGCCCCGGCGCGGGCACCGGCCGCACCTTGGTGAACGCGACGTTGGCGTTCTCCTTGGCGGTCAGGTCGAGATCCCAGTTCCCCGACCCTGGCACCGCCGGTACGAAGACGTTCGCCCCTGCGCCCACGGGCACCTTGTTGTAGTTGCCTGCCCCCGGATTCGACACGCCCGCCGTCGCGGGCACGACGCTCGTGAAGTCGATCCAGTCGCCAAATACCGCCCCACTGTACTGGAGGTGGCCCCCGGCCAGGTAACTGGTCAAAATGAACTGGAACGCCTTGACGTTGTCCTCGACGGTCGTCGACTCGAACGCCAGCGAGTCGGTGCCCACGACGCCGTTAGGCACGTCATCGGCGGCGCCCGTAAAGTTGGTCAGCGTCCCTAGCGGCCACATGTCGGGGGACACGTACAGCTTCCCGTCCGCCGTGCGCACCTCGGTCACGGTGGGCCATGACGCCCCGCTGTGTGCCGCGACGAGCCCCTCCAGCACCGCCTCATCCCCCACCGACAGGTCCGCCTTGAACACGATGTCGCACACGTCCCCGGACGTGCTGATGCCGTCCAGCGCGGTGACGATGGCGCTCTCCGCGATCTCGGTAGTGAGCCGGTCGGACGCCACGGCGTGATTGGGAAAATCCTCCTGAATCGAAAACACATAACTGGCCATCCGTTCCTCCTAGACTCGCGTCTCCATGGCAATGATGGAAAGCCCCTCGGGGGGCGCCGACGGGCGACACCGCAACGTGCCCTCCCCCGTCGCCCCAATGCGCCACCGCACGTCCACGGTATGCGCCCCGGCTGTCAGCGCGACCGCCCGATGCACCATGGACCCGGTCTGTGCAATGTCGAACTCCTCTTCCCCCGCGAACAACACCACCGTCCCGTCCACCCGCAACTGCAAGCGGTACTCGTTCGTCGCACTCGGCGTGAACGTCATGCAGTAGCTCACCCAGATCAAGAGGTTCGAGCTGGCCAACGTCGTCACGCTCAGCGAGAGCACCGTCGCATACGTGGTCGAGGCGATGGTCTTATCGACAGCCAACACGGCGCTCACCGTCTGCACCACGTTGGGATCCACCACCTGCGCATTGCTCAGCGGCATCTCACGCCTCCTCGGTCGTCACCAACGACGCCTGCTCGGCCTGCGTCACCGGGCGACACCGCAACGTGTTCCCCGCCGCCGTCTGCCAGTCCAAATTCACGGTATGCGGTCCCGCTGTCACAGGCCCTACCAGCGTGCAAATCGACCCCGACTGGATGCACATGAAGATCTCAGCCCCCCCAAGAGCGACGGTGTTTCCGTCTACCGTAACGCGGAAAGAGTTTTGCGCAGACAACGACGCGCTGTCTGAGGTCGAGAACGAGGCGCGAATCACCAGAAAGCTGCCCTCCTGCGTCAGGATCTCCTGCGTCAACAGGTTCTCATAACTGGTCACCGTGGTCGTCCGGTCCACCGCCAGCGCCGTAAACGCCGTCTTCGTGATCAACACCGGCAGATCTGGGAAGAGCGGCATCTACATCAACCCTTCGTCTCGATGACCACGATGGACGCATGCTCAGGCTGGGTCAGTATGGTGCCACCTGCACAGCGCAACGTCCCACCGGTCGTGGTCCGCCACTGGAGCCGCACCGTCTTGGCCCCCGCCGCCAACACCCCGGACACCGCGAACAATGCCCCGCTCTCCGTGACCGGCCACTGCTCGCTCCCGCCCTGCGCCAACACCGTCGCATCCACCGTGATCTGGAAGTAGTCCTGCTCCGTCCCGGCCCGGTCCACCGCATTGCTCGTCGCAAAACTTGCGTACACCTCCAACCGCGAGCTGCCCCCCGTCGTGATCGCACAGGTCAACAGATCCACATAGGTGATGGAGGTCGTCGTGGTGTTCGCCGCCAACTGCGCCGAGGCCGTCTTGATGATCCCCCCCGCCTCGGGATATGGAAGATGCAGCCCCATCCTACTGCGTCACCTGCGTCACCAGTGCCGCCCCGTTCGCCGCCGCCCAGTACCCATTGATCTGCCCGCTATACCCAAAGGGCACCTCGTAATAGGCGTTGGGCGTCATGCGCACCGTGTAGGAGGCCGCGCTCGCCCCGGTGCCCAACTTGAGGTACAGAATGGCCGTGCTCGCATTGAACACGGCCGCCCCCATGCGCGACGCATTGGCGGCCAGCAAGGTCGTATCGGCCACCGCCGCCGCCACGCTCGCCACCGTCGCCGCCGTCGCCGGGGCGTCCCGCATGGCGATCACGCTCTGATCCGACGCCAGCGTCACGGGCACCGACCCCGCCATGGCCTTCTGCCCCAGCGTGGCCAGCTTCCCGTCGATGTTACTCAGCGACGTGTTGCCCGTACCCTGTAGCGCCGATGTCGCGGCCCCACTGGGCAATACCGGGGTGTTGTTCGGCGACACGGCGACCACCAACGCGGGATCCGCTGCCACCGCCGCCGTCGAGGCCGCCTTGACCGCCGCCACGTTGGTGCCATCGGTGACCTTGGCGGGCCAGCCCCCCGCCGCCGCCGCCGCCGTCCCCTGCGCCGCCGTCACCACGTCCGCCGACGTGAGCGCCCGCACCTGCGTGGGATCCTTGGCCGCCCCGCCGTGCATGATCTGCACATCAAGGGCCTGGTGGTCCGCGCCTTCCGCCGTCGAGGTCACATCCGCCGCTACCGTCGTCCCCTTGGCCCCACCCCGCACGACAGCCTTCTGCGTCCCCCCCGTGAGCGTGGCATCCAATGCGAGCGATCCTGACGTACCGATGTTCGCCGTCACCGCGCCATCAATCGTGAGACTCCCGCCGTTGTCCGACACCGGGAACGGCCCCGTGCCTGCGTTCGCTGTCACAGTCCCATCAACGGTGATCGACCCCCCGCCATCGGACACCGGCTGGGGCGTCCCACTGGCCACGCCCTGGACCGAAAGCACATCGGCCGAAGGCGAGCCCGCCGTCCCCAGGGCAGGCTGCTTCGCCGAGGTCGCGGCTCCAGTCGGCAGGGGCAGCGCCGTGGCCGACACCGGCTGCGTCGTGGTCCCCGTCGGATCCACGCGCACAGGATTGGCGACCGTCGCGATCTCGGTCCCCGACGTGTTGTGTAAAATCGAAGCAGGTGAGTCGCCCATGCTTTACCCCTTAGCTGATCGCGCGGGTCCGAGAGGTCTCGAACACGCCCGAGTAGGACACCGTATCGCTGACCGTCACCAACAAGGTCTCGCTGGCATCGTACATCTTCCAGGTGATCGTCGTCGGGTTCACCCCGGTCCACGTCGTCAGCTTCTCCACGATCTTCTTCTTCCCCACCCCGGCCTGGTCGTACCAGACGATCGCCGTGGGGAACACCGTCCCCGTCATCTCCCGGTATGCCCCGCTGGCGAAGCCGTCGGCGGGGCCATGGTCGATAAAATGTATCAGGTGGCGCAGCGCCTTGTGCTGGTCCACCGTGATCCCCTGGCCGCTCACCGTCGCCCACGTCACCGGGCTGTCATCCACCAGCATCCACACCGAGTTGTCATCGAGCTGGCGGGCGAACTTCCCCACGTCGGCCGGGAGCAGGCCCGTCGCGCCCTCCCGCGTGGCCGTGTCCGTGTACGCGAACGACAGCGGCGCATGGATCTGCTCGGGGATGAGGTCTTTATGGAGCGAGGTACTCGGCATCACGGCTCCTTCTTCACGATGAACCGGCCTTGATTGTTATACACCAGCCCGCCCCACGTCGTAATAATCAAGATCCCCGGATCGAACGCGCTGGCCTCCCCCTGCAACAACTGGGTCAGCGTGTATGGCCCCCCCGCCACCTTGTCCGCGAAGAGCATGTCATCCGTCCCATCGGCCCGCCCGATCCACACGTCCTCATCGTCCGAGGTCGTGCTCTGGATGGTGACCCCGTGCGCGTCGAGGTAGTCCTCGCTAGGATCCGTCGAGGTCGGCCCGAAGTCCGTCTCCACGCCCCCCGTGCCGGGATCCTCCAGCTTCAACGGTTGAACGCGATCCTTGGCCATCGTTTATCCCTCGCTATCCCTGGTAGGATGAGCACGCCTCTGGGAGCATTATACACACCCACTAAGCGGCACCGAACAATTGGCTAGAAGGAACCGATGTTTTATCAAAGGTGGGCAAACGTGAACGCGAAAACGCGAATGATTACGCCTTCTTGCCCATATATTGCTTCTGCAAGGCGAAATCTCGCACCGCACAGGTGAAGCCCATCTGCATGACGTGCTTGCCACTGCCCGGTACGACCTTGGTCAGGCCGCCCGTGGCCGCGACGTACCAGCGGTCGCCCATCGTCTGATTCGACGAGAAGACCGCCTTGGCAATGCCATCGAACACGACGGGACAGGTAAACCCATCCGCCCCGCCGAGGTGCGCGATGCCGCACGCGAACGCCTTGGCGTCGGTATCGGCCCGCGCCTTGGACACCTTGCCCGCGCTGGTGAGGTAGACCGGATCGCCCAGGGCGATGGCCCCATCGGCGACGAAGTCGTACTCCACGCGCTCGGACTCGCCCGCGCCCGGATGGCTATGCAGCGTGGTCGAGCTGCCGTCCACCAACTCGGTCAGGTTGTCGGCCGTGACCAGCGGATCCACCGCTGTCCCGCCGATGCTGAACGACGTGGGGAGGCCCAGCACCTTCACGCCGTCGGAGGTGAGCCCCAGGGTGGCGTCGCTGTCCGTGTTGTCCACGAGGATCGTGAGGCCGTAGGTCGAGGTCTGGTAGCGCGCCAAACCACCGGCTGCCGCCACGGCGACCCGCAGCTTGCCCGCCGCCGAATCCGCGTCGAACTCCAGGCCGGACTTCCGCGAAGCCGTCGGGGCACCTGCGCTCTGGGCATCCGCCCCACCGTCGAGTTCGATGTAGACGCTGTTCACATCGCGCTTGAGGCCCTGGTCGTAGGTGAGGCCCGGCGCCCCACTGAACTGGGCGAACTTCAACGCGGTGGTCTCCATCGTGATCGGCGTCGGCGTCACGAGGGTCCAGCCCGTGTTCTTGAGCGTGCTGCCGTCCGTGACGAACACGTACAGGCCAGTCTCCATCTCGCCCGCCGCCGCCTGATCGGCGTCCGTGGTACGCGTCAACTGGAAGGCCACGTCCACGCCGTTGCCCAGCGCAGACACACGGTACACGCCGTTGTCCTTGTGCGCCGTCGCATCGTCGCCGCCCTGCATCGAGACCAACACGCGCTGGCCGACCGTGGTCAGCAGGAAGCTGTCGATGGTGTTGTGCGCCACGGTGAAGTCCGGCGCGGTCAAGGTGTGCCCGAAGCCGGTGCCGCCCCCCGACACGTAACTCGTCAACTCGGCGGGCGTCTTGACGATGACCGCCTCATGGGGCGTGAGCCCCGAGGCGATGGCATCCACGTAGCTCTTGTTGACCGCCGAGTCGCCCTCGGTGGGGTTCGAGATGTTCCTGATCTCGTTACCGCCGAGGTTGATGTCCCCCTCGAAGGTGGTGCTCGGCAGTTGGAGGATGTCTGACCCCACCGTGGTGGGATCCAACTCGGACGGATACCCATCCGCATGCAGCTTCAGGACATAGATGTTTGCCATGATGCAACTCCCTTGGCAGCGGCACGCGGCACGTTGCCTCTATGACGAGCGACCCTCCGGCGTCTCCGCACGGTGCCCGTCCATGTTTTTCGACGGATCCACGATTCGGTTCAACGTCCCCACATCGGGGTTGAACGTGTACTCACTCAAGACGATCCCATAGGCGCGTTCGATGTCCTGTTGCACCCCCAGGTACGCCTCCTTCGCCCGCGCCATCTCCTGTACCAACTGCGCCAGCGTCGTCGTCCGGCGCTGCGTCAGCTCCCGGATCTGACTATCAAAAGATAGCGTGTACGCGGTCTGTTGCGACTGCAACTTCTCCACCACCATCTGGGCATAGGCCAACCGCAACACGCGCACGTGGTCCACGATCCCCCCCATAATCGGCGGGAAGTCCGCCGCATCGGGGGGCAACGTGGGCTCTAGCACCGGCAGCACATCACTGACCCGTCCGACCAGATCGGCATCGGTCTTCGCGCCCCCCACCGTCGGGAACAACTTCACCCGCTTCGCCAACTTAGCTAGACTATCTTTCCTCGGCATCACAACCTCCTTCAACGTGCTCGCACACAACCTTCAACCCATGTCATCCACTATTTCCCTTGCCACAACACTAGGCATATCAGCGTCAACCAACAAGCGTGCCTTCCACCGTGATCATCACGCGCGCTGTCGCCGTGGTGTCCGCGCTCGTCACCGTACCGTACAGCACCGCATCCCCCGCGATGGCGGGCTTGACTCCGGCGACAGGAGCGAGGGGAAGACTCTTGCCCGCCGCCGTGACGCCCGTCAGCGCCGTCGCCGCAAGGATGTCCACCCCACTGACCGTGGTGCCCACGGAGACCTCCGCATCGCCCGTCCCCACGGTCAGGCCCGTGGCCACGACGCGCGAGGGCACAAACTTGCGGGCCTTTTCCCCCTTAAGCTGCAGCACGAAGGCACCCGTCCCGCCCGTGAGGACACTGGCCGCCACGGCCGCGACCTCGATGGCCAGCTTGCCGCCCACGTTGGGCACCTCGAACAGCATCGTCTGGGCTGCCGCCGAAGCGTCGGGATCATCGCTGAAATGGTGCGTCGGATTGAAGAACTCGAATCGCTTATCTGGCATAACGGCCTCCTGTTGGCCCAGACGCCCGTCACGTCGGGGACGTTGTCACCTTTGCATAATGGCCCGCTGCGTCAATTGTCCCATTTCACCCGTTAAAAATAGCACGTCCCCCGCTACCGGTGCACCGATTCTCTGGATAATTACCGCTGCAACGTAAGAACCAGGACACGTCTGCGTGGGGCGCCCATCGAGCCCTACCCACACGAGACGCACCGGATTGAGCCCACTGTAGAGCCCGCGCACCATCCCCACACGCTGCATGATCCCCGTCGTCGGTGTATTCTTGCGAATCAACACCCCAATCGCGGGCATCCGCGTCCCCTGTGTGGGATCCGCCCGCGTCACGCGCCAGCGCCCCGTCCCGGTCGCTACGTCACGCAGCGCCAGGCAGTCGCCCACGGCATCGCTCGAGAGGCAGGCCACTGGGATGGCCTCCTCCGCGTCGGTCCCGAAGCCGAAGCGCGCAACAACCGCCACACTGCGCCCCTGTCCGCGCCCGCCCTACGGCAGGCGGCGCTCCGGCGCGAAGTGCTCGCGCCGCTTGACGTTGATCGTCCACGCCACCGTCGTCGGCGTGTCCAGGACATTCCCGCTGCGGCCCACCTTCACGACGTCCCAGTAGTGCTCGAACACCGCCACCACGTCGTCCTCCTTGGGCGTCGCGCCCATAGGGGCCGCCTGCTCCCAGGCGAGGGCCGCCACGCGCAGGATCGCGTCGTACTCGACCTCCTGCCCCTCCTCGCGCACGCTGGGCTCGCGGTTCTCGCTCTCCTGGTACTCGACTAGGCACACCACGTCGAAGGGCGCGAACCAGCCCCAGGCCTCGCGGCCCGGCGCGGGCCCCCCACCGTACACGGGGTCGCTCGGCTCGTTGTAGAGCGCGTCCACGTGGGCCCCACGGTTCAGGCGGTAGTACTCCGCCGTCGGACCCGTCATGGCCTGCCGCTCGGCCTCCAGCTTCTTGAGGTAGGCCGCGTCCTCCGCGCCCCGGCACTTGATCGGCACGCCGCGCCCCCTATGCGTCGAGCAGGTCTTTGGCCAGCGCGGTGAGCCGCTGCACCACGTCCGGGCGATCCCGCAGCACCGCCGGCATCACGTGAACCGAGTACTGCTCGGTCTCCGGCACCAGCGACAGCTGCACCTGCCCCGGCAGCAGCCAGATCAGCGCCGTGCTGTAGAGCACCTCGGCCTGCTGCCCCGTGGGAAAGCGGAAGACCAGCTCGCCGTCCGCCCACTTGCCCTGCAAGTTCGGCATCGGCTTCGCCTGCACGAGCTTGTTGTCGCCGTGCCAGAACTGGTCGCTCTGGGGCGCGTCCGGCACTTCCTGCAAGAGGCGGCTCGGGCCGCCCCGCTCCGCACGCGGCACCGGGGCCACCGCATCCCCGAGGGCCGCCCGGACGTCCGGGGGCAGCGCCGCGTAGGCCGCGTCCACATCGCCCATCCAATCATGCACCGGCAATACCATGGTCGCACCTCGCCCCGCGCATGCGCATGCGCAGTGTCGTCATCCCATAAAGAGCGGGATCGGCGGCGCCAGCTGGCGCGCCTTCTCCTCGCACTTGTCGATCAGCTGCTGCGCATTGCTCAGCAGCGTGTCCCCGTTCATGCTCGTCGACCCGCTCGCCGTTGGGATCTCCGCGAACTTCGTGCGGATGTACCCGAGCGTCTCCATGGATTGCGCCAGCGCGTAGTCGAGGAGCAGCTGCTGCTCGTAGCCCTTGAGGTAGCTCAGCGCGATCGTCGTGGCCAGGTAGAACACCATCACGCGCTCCCCGCTCGCCGGGGCCGGGCTCACGATCAGCTTGCGCCGCGCCCGGTCGTAATCCCACGCGCGCTCCGCGCTCAGCAACCGCTTGCCCAGCTCTAGGTACTGCATGCGCTGCGCGATGTCGACGTAGCCCTGGTTGGGGGACAGCGCCATGAGATCCGTCGCGTTCACCTCGACGCCCGCCCACCGGAACATGTCAAACAGGCTGTCGCTCTGCGCCTCGAACACAACGTCCACGGGGACCTCGCAGTCCACCGGCAGATCCACCTCCGAGCCGTTGGTGAACGTGATCACCGTCGCCTTCTGGTGCCCCACCCACTGCTGGAGCCACAGGGAGGCGCGCATCACGGCGTCCGCGAGCTGGTCGTCCGTCAACTCGACGCAGACCACGCCGTCGCCGAGCTTGCGCTTGATGTAGTCGTGCACGGCCTGCTCGGTGAGTGCCATCGAGGCTCCTTACTGGGCGCCCAGCGCGTCCATTGCCGCCGCCGCATCGGTCACAGCACCCTCCGCGTCCGCGCCCTCCGCCTCGGCCTCCTCGTCGCCCGCGCCCTCCGCCTCGGCCTCCTCATCCCCCGCCGCATCCGCCGCGGCCTGCGCCGCCTCGTCCGCGACCTTGGCCGCCGCCTCCGCGTACTTGCCCACGACGCCCATCACGGCCTTCTGGATGTTGTCCACGATGCCGTAGAGGTCCTCGGCCGGCGCGCCGCCCCGCTTGAGGGCGCCCATCGCCGCCTCGCCCACGGCCGCGAGCACGAGCTGCACGCCGTCCTCGCCGAACTGGGCCTGCGGGGACACCGCCTGCTGGATGTCCGTCGGGAGATCCTCCGCCGACACCGGGCTATCGCCCTCCGGCGTCTCCTTCGCGCTCTGCTCGCGCAGCACCGCGCGGTCCACCCAAAGGTGGCGCGGCACGTCCCCCTCAGGCGCACGCGGGAGGAATAGGTAGACGTCCTCCCGAAAGAAGCCCGCCCCGTTGCCGCCCCGCACCACGAGGCCCACGGGCGAGGACATCTCGACCACGCCCTCCGCCACGGGGTACCCGAGCCGCGTCACCACGGTCACGCGCTCCCCCGCACCCAGGGTGGCCGCCGCCACCGCCCCATCTAGGCGCCTGCGCCCCATCGCCTAGCTCCTGCGCCGCGCAGCCCGAGCCGCCTTCGCGACATCCTCAGGCGCCGCTTCAACAACCGGCGTGGACTCCAGCTCCGGCGCTGGGGCTGGTTCCGGCTCCGGAGCTGGTTCCGACTCCGGGGCTAGCGCTGGCGTAGCCAGGGGCACGACCGCCACAACGGCCGCCTTGAACTGCGCGGCCGCATCGTACACCTCGACCAGCAGCCCCGCCTGGACCCACTGCCCCAGATCGTACGCGGTCTCCACGACCTCGCCGGGCCGCACCATGACGTCCTTGCGCACCGTCACCGCATAGGAAAGCCCCGGCCGCGTCTCCTGCACGTGTACCGCAAGCGACTGCGCCTTGACCCCCTCAGCCAGTTTGTATTTCATCACAACCGCTCCTCGTCATGCGCCCCGCGTAGGGCCTGCGTCTTTGCCCACTATAGCCGCCCCCACGCGCCTTGTCTAACAAGCACGCGCCGCACCCCCTCGCGGGGGCGGGCCGGTAGGCTGGAATAAACGAGGGGGAATCACGCCGCAATGGCGCGAGGATGGCTCAGAAGTTCGAGGTCACGGTCGGGAGCCCGCTGACGGTCACGACGCCGTAGTACTCCGGGCGGAGCAGCTTGGTGGCGAAGCGCGAGGCGAAGCCCTTTTTGAAGGTGAAGGTGTGCGGGTCCTGCCAGGTCGGGGTGACCTGCAGCGGGATGTACGGCGCGAACACGTAGCCCGCGTCGAGGAAGTTGGCACCGCGGAGCCCGACGAGCACCTTGTTGTCGTCCAGGAACGGATCCTGGTAGACCGTGAACTTCCGCATCATCGTGCCGACCATCTGGATGCCGTAGTCGCTCGTGAGCGGCCCGTAGCTCGGGGGCACGATCTGGCTGGCCCCCATGTCGAAGTCCTTGTGGCTCGTGAGCTGGCTGAGCAGCGACACGACGGCCGGGCTGGCGACGATGAAGTTCGCCGGCGCGCGCAGCGTGGACTTGTGGATCTTCGCGGCCACCGCGTCGATCTGGGTCAGGAGCGAACGGATGTTCTCGATCTCGCCCGGCACCGTCGCGCTGTAGCTGAAGGTCGCCTGGTGGGCGGCGCCCGCCACGAGGTCCGTGATGACCTTGCGGTCGATTTCCAGGGCGATCTCGTTGCTCAGGCCGGCGACCAGCTCGGCCTCCATGTTGAGGCCGTGGAGGGCGCGTAGGTCGTCCATGGCTTCCTGCGACCAGCTGGCGCGCAGCTTGTAGGCCTCGGCCGTCACGGTCGACATGGCCATGTCCATGGACACGCCCGGCACCGCGGCACCAGAGGTCGTGTTCACGAGTTCCCAGTTCACGAAGTACTGGGCATAGATGACGTGGTTCGCGGAGAAGTTGCAGCCCGCACCCGCCGAAGTCTTCGGCGTCAGGGTCCAGGCGCCCGTGGAGGCGACGAAGGTGCCGACGGCATTGCCATGGTTGTCGGTGAGGGCCGTGGAGCCGCCCGTCGGGTCGAGGGTGGCGACCTTGTTCTCGCTGCCCGCCTCGACCGTGCGGTAGTACAGCTTCACCGAGAAGGTGCGCTGGCCGCTGGTGCCCGGCGTGCGGATCGGCTTCCAAGCCGGGATGCGGCAGTTGCCCGAGCCCTGGTTAAGGGTGCCCGTGGCCGCGCCGGTATCCGTGCAGAACACGTCGTAGTCAACGTACTCGGAGGCGTAGTTCTTCGCGAAGTTGCGGATGAGGGCGTCGCCCGCGCTCAGCTCGCCGTCGTAGCCCTGCTGGTAGGGCAGGTCCGCGATGCCGTTGGCCGGGATCTTCGAGCCCTTGCGGCCCTCGTACTTGTAATCCCAGGTGAAGACCGCGCCGACGGGAGCGCTCAACACGTTGTTATCGCATGGGTTCTTTATCCCATGCTTCTCTCGGTTTCCCGAGAGGTCAGACTATATCACCACCCAACCTGATCTGCGGTTGGGGCCGGGCACTCTTGGGGAATTCCACTGATGAAAGCCTCGACTTTCTCAAGCATCACCGAGTCATGCGCATTGATTTCGTGCTCCCAGACAACTATGCACTCACAGCCAACCGACTCCCAAAGATTAACACGATCCTTCGGGTTGTCGTTGCAGTGCCAATAGTCTCCATACACTTCAATCATACGCATTGTCCCTGGAACACGAAAATCAGGCGTGATGTGTTTTACACCGCGCGCTTCAACGATCGTCTTCCAGAAAACAAAACTCGCGAACTCAATACGGTCTCGACCGATCATGTCCCAGAATTTTAATTCCAGCTTGTTAGGCTTTTGAGCCATAGATCCACGAGCATTCATATTGCTCGTCCACACTGACTGCTGAGCATGTTTTGCTGGATCGCTCCAGCGAATCTTGCTGCCCTTCTTGCCGCCAATGCTGCTCAACTCATGCTTGCCATGTTTGTCAATCGCACATAGATAGGCAATCTTTGCCTTTTCACTGCGCTCTTCATCAGTAAGCGCAGCATTTACTCCGGAGATGCGATTCACACTAATCGCCAACGCATCAGGACTCATTGTCTGTCCAAAACGCTCGCGATACTGAGCACGAGTTGTAATCCCAAGCTGGTGAAGTTCCTCACAGCGAGACACGTGTGCCTGTTGAATGATGCCGAACTCTCGACCGCATCCTTGGCACACTACCGAACTCGCCATGTGCTTCCTCTGAGTCATCAGTCTACTATCCCTAGTCGTTGGACCTTCCCCGCATCACTGCGAGGCTTGGCTGCTGATTGCCCAATCCACTGGACTTTTCTGCATTCACGCCCGCCGTTTCCAGCCACGTTGTAGCGCCAGGGGCTCTCAGGGGTTCCAGCATTTCACCCGGTTTTCTCATGACAGCTTACGCTATCACCAGCCCTTGAACGCTAAGTCCAGGCTGCACGCTCGTGATCTGGTTGGCGATCAGGTTGGGGAACACCCGGCGCAGCACCGGGAAGATGTACTTGGTGAACGAGCCGACGTTCGTGCTCAGCGCATCCTCGCTGAGGTTCTTCATGTACGTGGCCTGGTTCTCCAGGAGGATGGCGGCGACGCCCTTGGTGTAGGGGTTGCGCACGCCGTCGGTGCCCTCCAGCAGCTGGCCCCACTTGCGGCTGAGCTGGGAGACATAGGACTTGTCGGCGACGGTCTTGCCACCGCTCTCGGTCAGGATGTTGCGAGCTTCCATGGGTCAGTTCCTCTCGTTGCGATCTAGGTCGTTGTTGGGACGCCGCGCCCCGCGCCTGCCCTCATGACAGGCCGGAGAGCTGCCGCATCATTGCGGGGTCCAGGCCGAAGTCGGCCAAGTCGCCCGCGCCCGCCGTGCCTGCCCCGCGTGGGGCCACGGCCTCCTCCTCCAGCGTCGCCGGCCGCGCCTGGGATCGCGTCAATTGCGCGCGCATGCGCTCCAATTGCCCGTCGCCCATCGTCGTCCGTCCCCGCTGCCGCACCAGCCGATCGACCTCATCTGTGCTCGCAACGCCCTCTAGCAACCCGATCAACTCACGCCCGTTCGTCAACCCTGCGACGCTCTCGGCCTTGTACGCCGCGAGGTCCGCCGTGGCCCGCGCCTCGGCCAGATCCCGCTGTAGCGTGGCAACGCGCTGCTCGGATCCCCGTGCGCGCGCCTCCAGGCCCTCGCCGCCTTCAACAGCCAGCTTCAACTGCATCTGCTTCTCGGCCAGTCTCCCGTGCAATTCCTTCGACTCCGCGAAGAGCCGCTTGCGCTCGCCCTCCCAGCGCCGCGTGGCCTCGGCCAGCGGGTTGAGGGCAGGGGGCAGCACCTCTAGCTGCCGCAGCACGCCACGCACGCGCGTGCGCACCTCGGCCTCGTCCTCCAATAGCCCAGCATCGGCCAGCAGCTCGCGCGCCATCGCCGCGTGGGGGTGCCCCGCCACGAGGCGCTCCGCCAAGAGCTGGTAGCCCGCCTCGCGGGCCACCCCGCGATAGGCCTCCGCCTGCTCGCGCAGCCCCGTGATCTCCGCGCGCTGGGCCTGCAGGGCCGCCGCCACGTGGTCCTCGGGGACCGTCGGCAGGTAGGGCCGCAGGAGCTGCGCCACCGTGGCCATCACGGCGCCCGCGCCGTCTGCCTCAGCCTCCTCGCGCAGCTCGGCCCGCACCTCGGCCCGCAGCCCTTGCAGGGCCTCGATGAGCCCGTGCTCGAAGCGCTCGCGCTCCTCCTCACGGGCCGCCGCCACCGCCGCCTCGACGTCCGTGCTCGCCGCTGCCTGGAGCGTCGCCTGCGCCTTCGCCAGCGCGCGCTCCATCAGGCCCTCCTCCAGGGCCGCCAGGGCCTCGGGGATCTGCGCCTGCAGGGCATCGGTCGCGTAGGGCGTGTTCACGTCCTCATTAAAGATCTCAGGGTACGCCGACTTCATGGCGGGGTCCGCCACGAAATCCCAGGTCTTGAGGTTGTAGTCCTCACACACGTCCTCGCCGTCCCCGCTCTCGCTCGGCTTCGTGCTCCCAAAGCCCCGCGAACTAACGCCGATCTCCACCCCGTGGCGGATCAGCGCCGCGAGCGTGCGGCCGTTCGGCGTATCGAGGATCTCCGCGGCGCCCAACACGCGGCCATCGTCAGCGATGGCCGCCTCGGTGATCAGCGCCGCCGCGCGTTGTAGCATAGTCTTGCCATCGCTATTTCCCGTCCAGAACGACTTGCCTTCGCGCTCTAAGTAGAAGTTTCCGTGCGTCACCGTCAGGCAATAAATATTACCCTCATGGTGAACCTCTTCGATGCCGAGGAAGCGCGGATCAAGCCAGATGTTCTCCGAGTTGCTCAGGTGCAGCTGATACAGCGGCACCTTATTCTCGGCCTTGATCGTGTGCCCCGCGTACTCATAGTCCTTATCCGGGTCGATCTTGGAAATCGTGCCTGCCCCGCCATAGTGCACGGTGCACTCATGAAGATCCCGAATCAGGCGCTCCGATACCGAGAACACATCCTTGCGCGTGTAGGTCGCATTCGACTCGCGCAGCGCTGTGGCCCACGCCTGCTTGTGCGTAATGCCCTGCTCTTCGAGCGCTGCATCCTTCTTGTGCGCATGCACCATGCGCCCATCGCCAATCCCAAACCAAAACACCAGCTCACGCAGGGCGTCTTCGCCCAGCGCCTTGATGCCCTCGGGGATATGGCGCGAGTAGCAGTCCCCCAGCGGCTTCAGGTACTGATAGATCCGCTTGTCAGACAGATAGAACCCGTGCTGCTCTTCGTGCCACACCAGCTCGACCGGAAAGCGATCGAGGATCTCCTGCTTCACATACTCGCGCACCCACGGGGTCGTCAGCGAGATGAACACGCCATAGTTGTCGGTCGTGTCCGGTGTGCAGTGCCCCTCGGCCAGGTAAATGCCCATGAAAGCCGCGAACAGGTTGGCATTCATACGCAGGGGCTGCGCCACGTCGTTCTTAAACCGCGCGCTCCCCTCTGCTGCCGGAACGATCACATCGACAGCGGCCTCGGCCTCGCTCCAGCTCGCCGTCTTCGGGATGGCATAGTTGGCGTACTTACCTGGCGCTGCGACGATCTCGGCGATCGTCGCGTAGTGCTCCTTGCCCGCCTTCCCCTTGCGGGGCTGGTGCTGGAGCAGGAAGCGGTGCGCTGGCGTGAACGTCGCCTCGATCGAGCGCCCCTTCACGTGGTAAGCTGGCCCGCTATAGGGCTGGTCGACAACGCCCTCAACCGTCGAAAGCACCGCCTTGCCATCCACGCGCGACCACACGCGATCCCCCACCGCAACCTCGCGGAAGGGCTTCCACCCGCTCGCCGTGAGCACGCGGAAGTCGTCCGAGGTCAGGCAGGGATGATCCAGCTCGGCCAGCACGCGCCGCCGCTTGATGTCCTCCTGGAGCTTCTTGACCTCGCGCTCATAGATGGCCTTGGGATAGCGCCGCCCGTTCTGCGTCGGGGTGTCGTAACGCCCAAACTCGCCGCGCGCCACGAGCTTGCCCGTGCCCTTGTCCTCGGTCAGGGTGAACGTCGTGGTGATCGTCTCAGTCAGCAGCTTGCCGCTCATCGCGTCCCCTTCTTCAGCCCGGCCTCGCGCCGGAGCGCCATCCGTACCACCTGCCCGAACCGCACCCGCCGGCTGGTCTTACGCGGCCCGCGGTCGGTCAAGCGAAAGACACGGTCAGCAGGCCGCACTCCCATGAGCGCCTGCCGCTGACCGGCCGTCCGTCCCTTCCACTGCGGGCCCTCTAACAGGCCAGCCCGCGTCAGTTTCCCGACTCGTCCTCGTCGTCCTCGTCGTCGCCCTCTTCGCCGAGGTAGTCGAAGTCGACCTCGCCGTCCTCGATCGACTCCATGATGCGCGTCACGAGGTTGAAGCACGGGGCCAGCGTGGCCACGAACTCGTCCTCGTTCAGGGCGTCCTCGACCAAGGTGCCCGCGTTGGCGCGCTCGATCACGGGGATCAGGGCCTCCTCGAGCACGGCATCGACCTCGGGGGAGTCGTACATCTCGGCCATGAGGGTGAAGATGTTGTTCAGGCGCTCCACGATCTCGGCCCGCGTCCCGGCCTGCACGCGGCTCTCATGGAGCACGCTGCGGAGGTCGTTCGCGATCTCGCTGTCCGCCGAGGCGCCCAGGCTACCGAAGCCGCCCACGGGGCCGCGCTTGCCGGCGCCGAGGAGCTTGCGGAAGGGCTTGGCCGCGATCCGGGCCGCAAGCTTGTTGCCGCGCTTGCCCAGCTTGGCCGCGCGGATCTTCTGCACATTCTTGTACCAGGCCTTCGCCTCACGCTTTATGTCCGCGCGCTTGTCCTGGGTCTTGTGTGTCTTGCGGCGCTTCTTCGCCTTGAGGTTGGCCATGCGGGCCTTGGTGCCCGTGCGGCGGTGCTTCGTGGTCATCCGGCCGCTCTTCGCCCCGAAGGTGCGGAAGGCCATGCCCTCTTCGAGCTTGCCCTTCGTCCGCAGCAGCATCTCGACGACCTCCTGCGCGCGCGCCGTCAACGCGGCGTCGCCCTCAGGCAGGTCCTTCTTGCCCAGCTCCTCGAGCAGCGCATCAAGATCCTCGACGCTCATGTTCTCGAAGGGGAGGGCCGCGATCCGGTTGAACAGCTCGCGCGTCACCACGGGGCCCTCGATCGGGTCGTGGGCCTCGGTCTGCGCCTGGCCGCTCACCGCGATGGTGTCGAGGCGCTTGACGCCACCGCCCATCACGCTGTCCTCGGTGAGGACATTCATGCCCGCGAGGGTGCGCTGGTCCTCGACCATCGTCGAGAGCCCGAGGGCCGCCATGTCCTGCTCAAACGTGCTGTCAATGATCCGCTGTGCCATCGTCGCCGTCTCCTTGTTCGTTGGGGTCGCGGCCCCGCCCTGCGAGGTAGCCCGCGACGATCATCATGTGCCTGGCCCGCTCCGCGCACGTCCCATGCGCCCTTGCCATCCGCGCGACATCCCGTGGGACGTCCTCCAGCATCAACCGTTCGGCACGTGTGAGCGCGGCCACCATGGCCTCCGCCTCGCCGATCAACGAACTCCTGATGGCGTCCAGGTCCGCTTCGCCCCTATCAAATCGCACGGATCGGCCCTCGTCAAGGATTTGGGCATACGCTGCCTTGAGCCCCTCGACCGCCATCCGTAGTTCCCCCACCGGGATCCCCGCGTCGGGGCGCCCCACAAACAGCCCCGGATCGGGGACGCGCGCCTCGCGCGCCCGCACCTCGCCCCACATGCGCCGCCGGATGCGCTCCGCATCCGCCATGTACCAGCGCTGCCATGCCGCATCCTGCGCCGCCTCGATCTCGGCCACCACATCCACGAGCCAGTAGCGCTCCCCCGCCTCGACGAGGTGGGCCAGGTCGCGCATGCGCGTGCGCGACTCGGGGCCCGCGCACCGCCCCTCCGCGACGTCCCGCACGAGCGCCCGCACCTGCCCCGCCACGTAGCGCGGGACCTCGGCCTCGCCCAGCGCCGCCACCGCGTAGGGCGCGTGCCCCCGCAGCGCAACCACGCCGTCCGCGCAGGCATAGTCCACGCGCACAAATTGCTCTGCGTCATCCACAACGACCGCGCGATCCGCCCACGTCGCGATGGCCCGCACGGGGCGCCGCAGGACCGCGCTCGCCGCCCGCTCGATCTGGTCGATCAGCGCCTCGTAGCTCCCCGCCCGCATCTCCGCCAGTTGCGCCTCGGTAATGTACATCGCCTA
>Ga0315294_10000687_pt1 | contig 36541 bp, 34 predicted proteins | sample YL17G13_40_MG_FD_203626 | JGI IMG/M metagenome (GOLD analysis project Ga0315294, IMG submission 203626) | Sediment microbial communities from Yellowstone Lake, YNP, Wyoming, USA - YL17G13_40 | ecosystem: Environmental > Aquatic > Freshwater > Lake > Sediment | place: USA: Wyoming | collected...
GATTTATTTCCCAGAAATTATATTGTAAGCGGTATAGACCAGTAAAGCCGATATCCTTTTGCCAGGTATCTAAAACTTCTCTTGCTGCTATCCCCTGTGGCCAACCAGCATCGCGATGAAAACCACGACCGCTTAAGTCAATATTGGGTTTAAAAATTTTCGGCAAGGGAATAGTGCCTGAGGTAATATCTAAAGTAAATTCAAGGTCATCGCTTTGCTGGGCAAAACAAGTTAGCGCAAAGCTCGAAAGCAGGCAAAGTGTAAAACTAAAAATTAAAATGTAAAATTTTAAATTTTGAATTGAACCTTTGAACTTTGAACTTTGAACTTTGAACTTTCTAATCAATTTATCCATTTAATCTTTTCTGTATTCTTACAATCGACCTTGCTTTACCTGTTTCCTCATCGATATCCACAACTACACCCTGCAATTGAATATTCTCTTTAGCTACCTCAAATCTAGTCGGAACACAGGTAAGAAACCTTTCTAAAACATCCTCTATTTTTCTGCCGATTACAGAATCTACCGGCCCGGTCATGCCGACATCGGTAATATAGGCTAAACCACCCGGCAGAATTCTTTCATCCGCAGTTTGGATATGAGTATGGGTGCCTAAAACCGCGGATACCTTACCATCTAAATACCAGCCCAAAGCCACCTTCTCTGAAGTTGCCTCAGCATGGATATCCACAATGATTATTTTTGTATCTTTGGATAACGCTTCTTGTGCTTCTCGGCTGACTTTAAAAGGACACTCTAATGCCTCCATAAAAACCCTGCCCTGCACATTCACTACCCCTACCTTAAAGTCCTCCTTGAGCTTAAATAATCCCCAGCCACGACCTGGTGCACCGGCGGGAAAATTCGCCGGCCTTAAAATCCTCTCTTCTTGATTAATAATCTCCAAGACCTCTCTTTTCTTCCAGATATGGTCTCCGGAGGTAAGCACATCCAATCTAGAAGCAAATAATTCTTCAACTACGCGCGGTGTAAGTCCTGAACCTCCAGCTGCATTTTCTGCATTGGCAATTACAAAATCCAGGCGATATTCTTTTTTTAGCTCAGGCAAGAGCTTTTTTACGGCTTCTCTGCCTGGCGAACCCACTATGTCACCAATAAATAGTATGTTCATGTTAAAATAATTGGTTTAGTTCATGATTCCTGCCTGCCGGCAGGCAGGGCATTGTCCATTGAATCCCGCTTTTACTTTGAACTATGAACTTTGAACTACTTTGCGTATTCTATTGCCCTTGTCTCACGAATCACGGTTACTTTGATTTGACCGGGATATTCCATGCCTTCTTCTATTTTTTTGCGGATATCTCGCGCCAGATTAACCGCATCACTATCTGAAATTCTCTCTGGTTGCACAATTACCCGTATCTCCCGACCAGCTTGGATGACAAAAGACTTCTCCACGCCCTTAAAAAGATTGGCAATTGACTCTAATTTCTCTAACCTCTTGATATATGTCTCTAAGGTTTCTCGTCTTGCGCCTGGTCGGGTAGCACTTATCGCATCTGCTGCCACGGCTAAAACAGCATAAAGACTCATGGCTTGAGCTTCTTCATGGTGGGCCTCAATTGCATGTATAACTTCTTGGGGCTCATTATATCTCTTAGCCAGGTCTGCTCCTATTTTAGCGTGCGTGCCTTCAACCTGATGGTCAACCGCCTTGCCTATATCATGCAATAGGCCTACGCGCCGGGCCAGTCTAAAATCCAATCCGATTTCAGAGGCCAGCGCACCCAAAAGAAAAGAAACCTCTTTGGAGTGCTGTAAGGCATTCTGACCGAAACTGCTGCGGTATCTCAAGCGACCCAAAAGTTTTATGAGTTCTGGATGCAGGCCGTTAACCCCGGCCTCAAATGCTGCACGCTCTCCTTCTTCGCGTATCTTCTCGTCCATCTCCTTTTTGGTCTTCTCAACTATCTCCTCAATCCTGCCCGGATGGATTCTGCCGTCAGCAATGAGTTTCTCTAAGCTCAAACGGGCTATTTCTCTACGCACAGTATCAAAGGCAGATAAGGTTACGGCTTCAGGCGTATCATCGATAATAACATCTACGCCCGTAGCCATCTCAAAGGCACGGATATTCCTTCCCTCTCTACCAATAACCCTACCCTTCATCTCATCATCGGGCAAGTTTACTACGCTGACAGTTGACTCCACGGCATGCTCCACAGCACACTTTTGGATACTTAGACTCACGATTTCTCTTGCCTTTTTATCGACGATACCGCGCAATTCTTCTTCTTGTCTGCGGATAAACACAGCCTTCTCAACATTTAATTCTTCATTCAGACGATTAAGTAAAATCTGTTTTGCTTCCTCTGCAGATAGAGAGGAGATCTTCTGTAATCTTTCTTTTTCTTCGGCTATCAGAGAATGTAGCTGATTCTCTTTTGCTTTTATTGACTCTTCTTGCTTTCTGACATTATCAAGCTTTAGTCCAATCTCTTTTTCCTTAGTCTCTAAAAGGCTTAAGCGACGGTCAATATTTTCTTCTTTTTGTGCCAACCTCTTTTCTAAATTAGATATCTCCTGGCGCCTATCCTTAGTTTCGCGCTCAAAATCCTGACGCATGCGATAGAGGAGATCTTTTGCCTCCAATTCTGCTTCCCGACGTCGGTCTTGCGCTTCTTTCTTAGCCTGTTCCAAAATATGCTTTGCCTGTGTTTCCGCATCCTGAATCTTTTTTTCCGCTACATATCTTCTTAATAGATATCCGGCATACACTGAGATTAATGCAACAACTATAGAAAATATAATTGTGTTTAACATCGGTTAATCAATCCTCCTTTATAACCACTAAAGACACGGAATACAATCTCTTTTAAATATAACTCTTGGCGGAAACACGGAGATTCTCCCTATGATTCCGCGTACTCATTCTAAATTATTATTTCCGTGATTCCGTGACTAGGCAAAGATAACTCTATCGAGGCTTACATCTTCGCTTGAGGCAGGTATGGAAGGCAAGATTTGGAAATCAAATGCCAGGCCAATAGAAGGCACTCTTCTTGAAGTAAGTTTCTTTAAGAAATAATCGTAGCAACCTTTACCCCGTCCTAAACGGTTACCTTTTTTATCAAAGGCAACCCCTGGCACAATCACAAGGTCTAAATCTTCTAAATTAATAAGTTTTTTAATCGCGGGTTCACATACGCCATAAGGGCCCTTTATGAGTCTTGCCTTATTGCGTAATATGCACGGTTTTATTACTCTGTCATTTACACAAACCGGCACTGCGACTATCTTACCTAAATCTTGCGCTTCTTTTATCATATCTTGTGTATTAACCTCGCCATCAAACGAGATATAAAACATCACTCTCTTTGCCTTTTGAAAAACTGTTGTCCTAAACAGTTTCTTTTTGATTAATTCGCTTTTGCGCTTCCGCTCCTCCTCTTTCTGTGAGTTTAGCTTCGCTAAGATTTTACTACGAATTCGCTTCTTTGTCAACTCCAGATCTTTAGCTGAAAAACCCATTTTAATGTTCGTGCGCTTGTGGCCTTGGCGCAAAGGCACTGGGGTCTTTGCCGATTTTCTTATAATAATCTGCCAAAGCGGCGCGCAATGCCTGCTCCGCCAAAACCGAACAATGCATCTTTACGGGAGGCAGGCCGCCTAATGCCTCAGCCACTGCCCTATTGGAAATCTTCAAGGCCTCATCAACGGTTCTGCCCTTGACCATCTCGGTAACCATGGAACTGGTACTTATTGCCGCACCACACCCGTACGTCTTAAATTTTGCATCCACGATAACATTGTTCTCTATTTTAAGAAACATCTTCATCACGTCCCCGCAAATCACGTTTCCAACCGTACCAACACCACTTGCGTCTGGAATTTCTCCAACATTCCTGGGATGCATAAAATGCTCCATCACTTTCTCGCTGTAATTTAAATCGCTCATATTATTTTGCCATTATCAATTTGCGCGGCTTAGTTAATTTTTTAAAATCCTTTGGTCCTTGAACTTCTTTTAGTGTATCAAGTTTTTTTCTCTTTTCTAATTCCTTATAAATTAAAACCCAGGCGCAATCCTTGTCCTTATCTACCTCGCATTTACCTTTATCCACTCCTCCGCAAGGACCATTTAAGAGCCCTTTAGCGCAAAGCGTAATCGGGCAAATACCTGCGGTAACATCTAAGACGCATTCTCCGCAGAGAGAACACTTTTCATGGAAGTTACCTTGGGCGTCCATTAACGCACCAAATAAGGTATTACAAGCAGGTAAAACCACTAAGCCCAGCCTATCATTCTCTTTTACTGACTGCACGCCTAAACCGCAAGCCAAAACTAAAACTGCCTCGGCTTCCCGCAAGGCTTTCATATTTTTCGCTAATTCGGTTTTAATTTGGCTGGCTATACAGGGCGCATCAGGAATACAGGTACCCAAAACAGTTTTGCCTTGTTTCTCTAACTCCAGTTGCATCTTAAGCAATTCGTCTTTACCGCCACTCTTACAAGTTGTCGCACACTCACCGCAACCTACCAAGAATATCTTGGTGTATTCTTTCAAACTATCCATAATCTCCTGAAGGGGTTTTTGCTCTGTGATAATCATCTTTCCTCCCTAATTTCTTTATTATCAATTACAAATTCTATCACAGTTCATAGGCAGGCTCAAGGGGAAATTTTTAGCCTTTCCAGCCGCTGCTTAATCTTTGCCTCAAAGCCAATATCGGTGGGCTGGTAATACTTGACTTTGCGGCGGGTGTATTTTTGTTTTACGTAATGACCCGGGTATTCATGGGCATATTTGTAATCTTTGCCATGTCCTAAGGCTTCTGCGTCTAAGGTGCCGTCTTTAAGATGGTCGGGAACTTCCTGGACTTTTTGGCTTTCAATATCTTGCGTGGCTTTTTCAATCGCCAGGTAACTGGCATTGGACTTGGGCGCGCAGGAAACATAAATACAGGCCTGCGCTAGAGGAATGCGTGCCTCAGGCATACCCACAAACTCTGAGATTTGTAATGCCGCGTTTGCCAATACCAAAGCCAAAGGGTCAGCATTACCCACGTCCTCTGCTGCTAAAATACAAATCCTGCGGGCGATAAAACGCGGGTCTTCCCCGGCATAAAGCATCTTGGCCATCCAGTATAAAGCCGCATCCGGATCAGAACCGCGCATAGATTTGATAAACGCTGAAGCAGTATCATAATGCGCATCTTCATCTTTATCATAAAGAATGGCTTTTTTCTGAATCGACTCTGAGGCAACCTCTAAACTAAAATTAATATAGCCATCTTTGGATTTAGGTGTGGTAAGCGCCCCCACTTCCAAAGCGTTCAATGCCCGCCGCGCATCTCCTTCGCAAGCCTTGGTTAAAAAGGCCAAGGCCAATTTAGCTATTTTAATTTTGAAATTTCCTAAACCCTTAATCTTATCCTTCAGGGCAGAATCAAGAATAGTTAAAATTTCGTTTTCTTTAAGGGGCTTTAATTCACACACCAGCGACCGCGATAAAAGTGGCGAGACAAGCGAAAAGAAGGGATTATGCACCGTGGCGCCGATTAAAATCGGATTGCCCTCCTCTATATCGGGCAAAAGTACGTCTTGCTGGGCTTTATTAAAACGGTGTATCTCATCAATAAAAAGTATGGTCTTTTTGCCGGTGCTTGACTTTTTGTGCTTGGCCTGGGCAATAATCTTTCTTAATTCTTCTACATTTGAGGTAGTGGCATTTATGGCTACATAGTAGGCTTTAGTAATGTTAGCGATGCACCAACCCAAAGAGGTCTTACCTGTACCCGGCGGACCATATAATACCAAAGAGTTAATCCGGTCTGCTTCAATTGCCCGACGCAAGAGTCTGCCTTTACCTAAGATATGCTCCTGGCCCACAAACTCATCCAAAGTCTGCGGCCGCATGCGTACTGCGAGGGGTAAGTCTTTCAGATTTTCTTTAGTTTGTTCTTCAAAAAGGTCCATAGAATTTTGTTTAATGTTTAATGTACTTGTGTTTAATGTTCTGCTTTGTTGACATTAAACATTAAACAGCAAAAAAAATCCCCGCATTGTGCCGTTGGACGTGATATGCTGAACCGTTTTGGTTACAGGTGGGCGCCTCCCTTTAAAGGCCAAAGCCTAAAAAGGAGTAGTGCTCCCTTTAAATTAATGTTGGTTCAATAACTATCAAGCATTCCAACGCGCACCGCAGGGATATTTAAAAGAACTCATTCTATTTACAAAAGAAGTATAGCACATCTTAAAATAAAAATCAAGCCCTAATTTTGGCGTCAAATCTATCTGTTAATAAAGCGCAAACCAGAGAATGTATGGGATTAATCTCTGCTTCGGTTAAGGTGCGCTCATCACAGCGATAAAGACAAGAGATAGTTAAGCTCTTGAATCCAGCGGGTATTTGTTTACCTTTATAATAATCTATAATCTTTACCTCGCGCAATAAAGCGCCTGCTTTTGCTTTAATTGTCTCTAATGCCTCCTCTGCCCTTATCTTCTCTTTTAGGATAAGGCTGATATCCCGGGATACACCAGGATATATAGGCAGAGGGACAAAACTTTTTTTCAAGTTTACATAAGAGAAAATTTTATCTAAAGAAACTTCTAGCACAAATACATCTTTGTTTTTAATGTCGAACCTTTCTAAGGCTACCCTTGACAGCTGTTTCAAGATACCGATTTTTTCTCTGCATATATAGACCCCCATCTGCGCAGACTGATCAATAAAGTTAAATTTATAGTCTTTTATGCCCAGTCGCTCAAAGAGGATCTCTAATATGCCTTTTAAATGTAAAAATCCAACCTCTTCTTTAATCAGCCCCTTTGCCAGTAATAAAGATTTTACCCCGCAAAGGGCTATTCCCAGGGTTAACTCTTCTTTGGCTTGAACGCCCTCTTGAGAAAAAACTTGGGCAATCTCAAAGATATTAATATAACTTTGTTTTTGGTTGAGATTAGAGGCAAGGCCTCTTAAAAGACTGGGCGTAAGCGTTGGCCTTAAAATTTCCTGCTCTTTACTTAAGGGATTTAAGATTTCTATTAACGAAGAGGCTGGTTCAGGAGTTAAATCTTTTAATGCGTCCTTATCAATGAGGCTATAGGTGATTACTTCATTTAAACTCAAGCCCGCAAGGACCTCTTTTATTAAAGAAACCAGGTCTCTCGTCCCGTCTACAATTACCTGTGGTTTAACCGCGGGTAAACTTTTTGCTATAAATTCATAACCGTATATCCGGGCTATTTCTTCAATCAAGTCTATCTCTAAATTTACATCCGGTCGATGTGAGGGAATTTCAACGGTAAAATTATTTTTTGTTTTTACTTTTGTTTTAAAGGCTAAACTATTTAAAATTTTTTTAATCTTAATTGGCGCGATATTGACACCCAAAATTTTATGTACAAACGATACGCCCAAGCTAATACTTATCTTTTGTGTCTGGGATAAGCCTAAGCTTTTCATTAAGACAACTTCTCCGTCAGCCAATTCTTGTATTAATCCCACTGCGCGCAAAGATGCCTTATCTACAATTTCTAAATCTATTCCTCTTTCAAAGCGATAAGATGACTCGCTTTGCAGCCCTAATTTTTGTCTGGCGCGGCGAATAATTATCGGATTAAATACTGCTGCTTCTAAAAGAATATTTTTTGTGCCTTCACTAACTTCTGTCTTCCCCCCACCCATAATACCGGCAACGGCAACGGGACTGTCTTTATCGGCAATCACTAAAATCTCGAGGCTAAGCGTTCTTTGCACGTTATCTATGGTCGCTATCTTCTCGCCTGGCTTTGCTCGACGCACAATTATCGTATCACCACTTAATTTATCTAAATCAAAGGCATGCAAAGGCTCTCCATAGGCAAATAAAACATAATTAGTAATATCTACAATATTATTTACGCTGCGGCAGGCCACCATTTCTAATCTTTTCTTCAGCCAGTCTGGTGATGGCCCTACTTTTACATCCCTAATTATCTTGGCGGTGTATAAAGGACAGTCTCTTTTGTTTTCGATTTTAATAGACAGCGGTCGTGCGTCGTGCGTCGCACGTCGCACGCTTTTACCTGATACATGATACATGATACGTGATACATTCTTAAATTTTTTACCTGTAATTGCCGCAACTTCCCTCGCAATCCCCACTACGCTTAAGCAATCCGGCCGATTAGCAGTAACCTCAATCTCAAAAACAAAGTCACCATCACGCTCCTCTAAAGAAGTTACCTCTAAGCCGGCCATAGTTAATTTATCAGCCAGCACCTTAGGCGCGATTTTAATCTCCACAAAATCCTTTAACCACTTATAAGTAACTTTCATTCGTTCTCGGGTTCTCGGGTTCTCGGGTTCATGAATTAACACAAGAACTCACGAACTCGCGAACTCAAGAACTAAATCAGAATTGTTTTAAAAACCTTAAATCATTCTCAAAAAATAATCTAATATCATTAATGCCATATTTAAGCATGGCGATTCTTTCTATCCCTAAGCCAAAAGCAAAACCCGTATAAATTTTGGGGTTGTATCCGACCTCTTTAAACACATTGGGATGAATCATGCCTGAACCCAAAATCTCCAGCCAGCCTTTTCTACTGCAAACCGAACAGCCTTTGCCTTTACAGATAATGCAAGAGATATCTACTTCTGCCGAGGGCTCAGTAAAAGGAAAGAAGTGCGGCCGAAAACGCATCTTAATCTCTTTGCCGAATACTGCTTTAGCAAAAACCTCTAACACGCCTTTTAAATCCGAGAATCTTATATCTTTATCTACCATGAAGCCTTCTATTTGATGAAACATAAAAGAATGAGCCGCATCCACAGCATCGGGCCGATAAACCCGCCCCGGAACCACTACGGCTAAGGGTGGTTGGCGCGATTTCATCACTCGAATTTGCACCGGCGAGGTATGGCTGCGTAATAATAGTTTTCCTGTTTGCCTGTCCCTCGACTTCGCTCGGGATGGTTCGAGGGATGGTGAGCCTGTCGAACCATTTGCGGTTTGTGGTTTTAAATAAAATGTGTCAAATACATCGCGAGAGGGATGCTCCAGGGGAATATTTAAACCTGTGAAATTATTATATTCGCTTTCAATCTCCGGGCCTTCTACTACGGAAAATCCCATCCGATTAAATATCGTGCAGATCTCAGCGATAACCTGGGTTAACGGATGCAGCCGGCCCAATTCCTGGGCAATCCCGGGCATACTCATATCCACTTGACCAGAGGTTGTTCCAAGGATAGGAAGCGCAAGAAATTTTTGTTTCTCTTCGATAAGAGAAATTATCTTATTTTTTAAAACATTGACTTGTTGGCCAAGGGCTTGGCGTTGCTGGGGGGCCAAACTGGGAATAGAAGCGGTTAACTGGGCAATAATACCTTTTCTACCCAGATATTTAATCCGGAATCCTTCCAGGGCTTGCAGAGAATTTATATTTTGTATATCCGCCTCTATTTGCGTTTTAATCGCGTCAATATCCATATCATACCCAATATTGCTAATAATACAATGGCTTGGTTACTTTTGCTGAGATTTAATTTCTCCTGAGTCTGTCTCCCCTGCCTTATTACGCGGATTGCCTGAGCATGTATATCTAAATCTCCGCCGTGCTGCGGACAGGCACGCTGAAAAACCCCCCTAATTTCTACCCAATCACCTTTGGATTTATAACTGCCTGCATAGAAGATATCTTTGGTTAAATCCTTGTCTATCCAGATACCAATTGCCGTTTTGCCATCATGGACATTTATCCAGGCATATTCGCCCCGTACCATAATATCGCCAATCGCTTCCCCCTCATATGCGACGAGTTTACCATCGTACTGCTTGGCATTGTTAATCAATTCGGTGCTGGAAATGGGCTGCGCCCATACCGCTGGCGGCAGACACAAAACGCCGAAGAGCATTATGAAAAACAGAATACCACAAACCATGCCCTGCCTGCCGGCAGGCAGGAACCATGAACCATGAACCTTCATCATCATTTTCCTTTTATTGCCGCAATAAAAAATCCGATTAAAGTAAATATGGACATAAATTCTAAGCGGCCTGCCCACATCTGAAAGATATAAGTGACTTTTAAAGCCGCGGGCATATCGGCGCTGGTAATACCGCAAGACAAACCCACATTAGCAGCTGCAGATGTTGACTCAAATAAAGAATATAAAAACGAATATCCAAATAACATACCTACAATTGAGCCTAACCCATACAATAACAAATATGCCAAGGTAATCAATAAGGCGGATCTCGCCGTTTTATCTTCCAAAAAAAGAGTTTTTATGTGATGGAACTTCTGTACCACCACTGCTCTCTCCGGCAAGATGATTCTCTTTATATCCTGAAGGAGCGCCTTAAAGATAATGCCCACACGTAGCATCTTTATCGCACCCGTAGTAGAACAAACCGCGCCGCCTAAGGCCATGGCACAGATTACACCCACCAGAGGAAGATTGCCCCAGTCAGTAACAAACTGCATTGGATATAATGTTTGGTATCCGGTGCCGGTATGGCCAGAAACCAGTTGATAAAAACCCTTACGGAATAATACCATTGCCTTAGGATAGATGTTTAATTGTTGCAGACCAACTGCGGTGATAAAAAAGGTGATCATCATGGTGATAAAAAGCGTTACAGTTTCAATGTTCTTCAATATCTCGCGGCGATTGCCCATCCAGATATGATAATGCAATTTAAAATTAATTGCGCCCAGAATCATAATCACCACTGTGACCACTTCATATGGCAGACTATGGTAATAAAGTATATTTTGAGACTGCGGGGTAAAACCACCAGTATCAAAGGCAGCCATAAAAACACAGGCGCCGTGGAAAAAGGCGTTTATGGCTTTCATGCCATTTAAAATACCGGTTATGCCTAAGGCAAGTGTACCCAAAATAAGATAGACAATGCTTACCAGCCAGATAAAGCGTGCAGTATTAATAACATTAGGTAGTATCCTTTCCTCCCTGGCCTCGCCCACATACATCTTAAACGCACCAGAAGCGCCCTTCACAAAAAAAGAAAGCGCAACAATCACAATGCCTTGCCCGCCGATAAACATAATCAGATGCCGCCAGAGATTGTGGCTAAAGGAAATATGGTCCAAGTCCTGCACTAAAACTAAGCCGGTGGTGGCAAACCCGGACATGGCATCAAAACAGGCATCCAGATACGACTTCCAGTGTCCGCTTAAATATAACGGTATCGCCCCTAACAACATGGCTACTAACCAAGCCAAAGATACCACAATCATCCCTTGCATCCAGTTCAGGTCTTTTTCCGTAAAACATAACTTAGTCAGAATTAAACCAAAGATGAGTGATATCTCAAGGCCAATGACAAAATCTAAGGTAGGATTTATTTCTCCTAAAGCCAAGCCGAGAATTATCGGCAAAAACATCGTCAGACTTAAACCAATAATAATCTTACCTAAATAATAACCGATGTTTTTAATATCTTCGAGGCGGGGCTTTAAAATCATATTTTAAAAAATAATAATAGGCAGATAAAAAATGCCGCCAGCATGATAATTAAAGCGTATAAAACTTCGGTAGCAATACCTAAAACAATATTGAAGGGAAGTCTTATTTTCATAATTTACCTACCAATATATCTAACATCTGCGGCTCATTACCTATGGCAGTAATCGCAATCACATCGTCTCCGGTTTTAAGGACGGTGTCGCCTTTAGGAATAATTACCTCGTCTTGCCTGACAATAGAAACCAAAACCGAATCCGGCGGTAATTCAATATCCTTAATCTCTTTATTGATCACCGGAGAATCTTTGGGTAAATCCACGCGCACAATAGCAAGCTTGCCCCGTTTAAAACTCATCAGATTGACAAAATCTGAGAAGGAAACTTCTTCTTCGATAATCTTGGCGATAATCTTAGTAGAGTCAACTGGCACATCAATGCCCAACTCGGCAAAGGTGTGCTCATTATCCGGATTATTCACCCTGCCTACAGTACGCTGGATGTTAAATCTTTCTTTGGCCAACTGACAAACAATCAGATTATCCTCATCATCGCCGGTAACTGCTGCCACCACATCTGCGCGCTCAACGCCTGCCTCCTCTAAAATCCGCGGGTCACAGCCATCGCCATTAACTACCAAGGCCTCTAATTCCTTGGCTATCTCCTCGCAGATGGCCTTATCCTTATCCACAATGCTTACCGTGTGCTTACCCACACACAACCTCTTGGCTAAAAAATAACCTATCTTGCCTGCGCCCACAATTAAAATATACATTTTTACACCTCGAACTTATTTATAGACCAAACCTCTCTCTTATCTTTTTCAGGCTGGCTACCTTTACCACTGCCATTAAGACATCTTTTACTTTTAAAACTGTGCTGGGTTCAGGTAGAATTACTCCCTGCAGCCTTCTGATGGCAACTACCAAGAAATCACCAGCTATATTGACATCTTGGATAGTTTTACCCACCAGGTCATTCTTCACCTCGATCTCAATAACCCCCAAATCTTTGGTCTCAATCAGGTAACTAGAAAAACGGCTCTCAATAATTTTGTCTCTGAGCATCGCCGCAAAAAGAATAGTCCCGCTGATAATATCTAAACCTAAGGCAGCGTAGATGTGTGCTCGCTGGGGGTCGTATACGCGGGCAATTACCTTGGGCACCTTAAATATTTTTTTGGCCACTTGCGCAGAAACTAAATTGGTATTGTCACCATCAGTCACTGCGCAGAAGGCATCTGCCTTTTCAATGCCAGCCTGTTTTAATAAGCCAAGATCAAAGCCATTGCCCACTAAGGTTAAACCATTAAAGGTGCCACCCAGACGGTCAAGAGAGACTTGATCCTTATCGATAACCACGATGTTATGTCCTTCGTTGGATAAGAGCTTTGCCAACTCAGAACCCACCCTACCACAACCCAGTATTATCACATACATTTAATCTCCTCTTTGCCTGACACCTGGTACATGACACTTGACACCAACTGATAAGTCTGTATCAAGTATCATGTGTCAAGTATCAAGCAGTTATTAACCTTTCGCTATTTCCACTAGTTTCTTAAATGCCTGACTGTCTTTTACTGCCAAGTCTGCTAGAATCTTTCTATCCAAACTCACTTTGGCCTTTTTAAGACCATTGGTAAATTTGCTGTAGGTAATACCTGCCTGCCGACAAGCAGCATTGATACGCGTAATCCAAAGCCTGCGGAATTCTCGCTTTTTTACGCGCCGATCACGATAGGCATAGACTAGTGCATGCATAAGGGCACGGCGCGCCTGTTGGTATTGTTTACTGCGATCACCCCAAAAACCCTTTGCCTGCTTTAATACTCTCTTTTTTCTTCTCCTGGTAGCAACACTATGTTTAATCTTTGCCATTTTTACTCACTCCATTCTCCCCTGCTTCGCTTTAGTTTAGTTAAGTGGTCATTGGTGCATGGTTAAATTGTAATCTATTTAACTATTTAACCTTTCAACCATTTAACCATATGGTAACATTCTTTTCAGATATTTTATGTCCTTTACGCTCTTGATAATACCTTGTTTCTTTAGTCGTCTGAGCCTCTCGGGTTCCTTGTCAGATAAAAGATGACTTTTCCCACAAGGAGAATATTTGAGCTTTCCTTTTTTGGTTAATCTAAATCTCTTGGCCACGCCTTTTTTGGTCTTTAATTTTGGCATTTTACCTCGCTTTATATTTGCGTAAATCTACGTTAGTTTTCTATCTTGAATAAATCCGCGTTTATTTCGGGGCAAGCACTAAGGATATAGCCCTGCCTTCTAAGCCGGGTTCCTTCTCTATCTGCCCTGCGCCTGCGGTATCAATAATAAATCTATCTATAACCTTTCTGCCCAAGTCCATATGTTCCATTTGTCTACCGCGGAAAAACATATTAATCTTTACTTTATCTTTTCTATTTAAGAAATTAATCGCCTGCTTTACTTTTACCGCATAGTCATGGTCATCAATATTGGGTTTAAGGCGGATTTCCTTTAGCCGACCTTGTTTTTGATGCTTCTTGGCCTCGCGCTCCTTCTTTTCCTGGTCATACTTAAATTTACTAAAATCCATCACCCGACAGACCGGCGGATTGGCTTGGGGCGCAACCTCTACTAAATCTAATTCATGTTGACTGGCGATCTCCAGCGCCTTCTGTATCGGCACCACTCCTAACTGACTGCTATCCGGCCCAATCAGGCGTACTTGTGGCACGCGAATTCTTTCATTAATACGGATAAATTTTTTTATCTTGCACCTCCCGTTTTTTAAGGTTACATAATATTAAGTAACCTTATTATCTATTTCCTCTTTTATCTCTCTAATAAATTCTTCTATCTTTTTACTACCCTTATCTCCTTCTATTCTTTTTCTGACTGAGACGCTCTCTTGTTTTGCCTCGCGTTCGCCCACCACTAAACAATAAGGTATCTTATTTAATTCGGCATTGCGTATTCTTTTATCCAAGGTTTCATTACGACTATCAATTTCCACGCGTATGGAATTATCCTCCAGGCTTTTCTTAACCTTAAGCCCATATTCCGCTAAAGAGTCTTTAATCGGGATGACTAAGGCCTGTGTGGGTGCCAACCAAAGCGGCAGATCGCCTTTATAATGCTCTAATAAAGCGCCGATAAATCGCTCAAGGCTGCCCAAAATTACCCGGTGTAGCATAATTGGCTGCTTTTCTCCTCCGTCAGCATCAACATAAGTAAGCTTAAATCTTTTCGGCAGCGCAAAATCACATTGAATAGTGGCACACTGCCACTTCCTCCTTAAGGCATCCTTTAATTTTATATCTATCTTGGGGCCATAAAAAGCGCCTTCTCCGACATTAATATCATAACTTAAGCCTTTCTCTTTTAATGCTTCTTCCAGGGCAGAGGTGGCCTCTTGCCAATCTTCTTCTGAGCCAATATATTTTTCCGGCCGGGTGCTTAATTCAATGCCCACATCATTAAACCCAAAGACTCTCATCGTCTCGAAGACAAAATCAATAATGGATTTTATCTCCGGCCTTAACTGCTCGGGCAAACAAAAGATGTGCGCATCATCCTGGGTAAAACCGCGCACGCGTAAAAGCCCATGCAAAACCCCTGCCTTTTCATAGCGATATACGGTGCCTAATTCAAAAAATCGAATGGGTAATTCTTTATAGCTTCGATTTTTCGATTTATAAATCAGGATATGCCCCGGGCAATTCATGGGCTTCAGAACGAACTCCTTATCCTCTATTTTAAAGGCGTACATATTTTCCCGGTAGTATTCGTAATGACCGGATGTTTTCCACAGCTCAGATTGCATAATATGCGGAGTAATGACTATTTGGTAACCGCGCTTTAGGTGTTCCTTCCTTTCGTAATCTTCAATAATGGTGCGTAAAAGCGCCCCTTTGGGATGATAAAATACCAATCCTGCTCCGGCTTCTTCATGATAGATATCGAAAAACTCTAATTGCGGCCCTAATTTTCTATGGTCGCGCGTCTTTGCCTCTTCTAAATTCTTTAAGTATTCCTCCAGTTCTTTTTGGGCCTGGAAGCAAGTGCCGTAAATTCTCTGGAGCATCGGATTAGTCTCTATCCCATGCCAATAGGCACCGGCGACGGATAATAATTTAAAGGCCTTAATTTCAGCGGTTGACTCAATATGTGGCCCGCGGCATAAATCCGCAAAATCCTCGCCAGTCTTATATATAGACACTTTCTCGTCGGGAATCTCCTTGAGTAAGTCTACTTTATAATCTTCTTGTAACTTCTGAAACAACTCTTGGGCTTCTCTCTTAGAAAGCTCTTCCCTGGTAAACGGTGCATCTTTTTTAATAATCTCTCGCATCTTCTTTTCTATTTCTACCAAGTCTGCATCGGTGAATGGCTCTTTTTTGTCAAAATCATAATAGAAACCATCTTCAATAGAGGGGCCGATGCCTAACTTTACCTCTGGCCACAAGCTTTTTACAGCCTGAGCCATAACGTGCGAACAAGAATGCCTTAAAGTATTTAAATCCATATTTTCACCAAATGGTGGGCGCTACAGGATTTGAACCTGTGACCCCTTCCATGTCAAGGAAGTACTCTATCCAACTGAGCTAAGCGCCCAAATTTCTAAATGGGCAAGGAGGGAGTTAAGTCCTCACTTGCATCTTATTTTAAAGTGCCGGGAGAGGGAGTTGAACCCACAGGGCCTTGCGGCCGCGGGATTTTAAATCCCGTGCGTTTGCCAATTTCGCCATCCCGGCAAATATTTTCATTGTCGCATTAAAAAGTATGCACTCCGCTCCCTAAACCCCTTGTCGCTTCGCGACGCTTAATTCGCCAGCTATTTCTTATCGGCGAATTACACCGCGCGAAGCGCGGTGCTGCTTGAGTGCCATTTAAATTTTCCGACAAGGAAAATTTAAATGGAGGCGTGGACCGGATTCGGACCGGTGAATAGTTGTTTTGCAGACAACTCCCTTAACCACTTGGGTACCACGCCATTGTTTGAACGTGATAGAAGAAAATCAGAGAATATTCTGTGTTTTCTTTCTAAATATAATTTATCTGTGGTGTCCGAATAAATATATTTTAATAAAGGGACCGCCTCTTTCGTTGAGTATTTTATTTGAAAAGCTCTATTGTTTGCGAATACGTTGTGGTTATTTATATTCAAGCTAGAACTTATAACTTGCGATAATCCTTCTAAAAACAGCTTGCTCCCGGATGTAAATGTCACAGATAATCTCTGCTTATTATATAAATTGACACAACCATCTCCATCTAAATATCCCCTAATAAAATGTGGCAAGAATTCTGATGGCACCTTAAGAAACTGTATTGTTTTTGACTTATGGGGAGTTATGCCTAGTTTAATTAAATCGTTATAGATAGCGTGATCGCCAATTCGTAGCATATATTTTTCTTTCCAAACATATTTTTTCCCTCTACTCAAAAACTCTTTTGGTTTAGTTACAATTATGTAGTGTCCCGAATTCATTATTGCTTTTATTTTCTCTAAGATTTCTATATCGCTACTACAAATCCTCAAATATTTACCCCTTAAGTATGATGCATCTTCGAGGCTTCCATCAGCAGTAATAAAACCTAATACATAAGCCATTTCAGATGTCCAGGTCTTAAAAAAACTACTGTTTATTTGATATTTAATGCCCATTTATTGTAAAATCCTTTTTACTTCCTTAATTATCGTCTCAACCTCTGCCAAGCAGCCCAGACCAATTTTGCCACAAGCCAGCCGGCCAACTTTTGGCTCAACAAATTTATACCCCAGAGATCTTAATTTCTTAATATTTGCTTGGGTAATTTTATTATTATACATCCCCTCATTCATCGCCGGGCAAATTAAAACTGGCGCTTTTGTAGCGCAAACCACGCAGGTCAATAAATCGTCACTTATGCCGCTTGTAATTTTACCAATGATATTGGCGGTTGCCGGAGCAATGAGGACCAAATCTGCTTTTTCCGCCAAGGACACGTGCTCTATTTCCCATTCTTGAGGCAGGTCAAATAATCCCCGATAAACCCTGTTACCCGATAAACCCCGAAATACAATCGGCTTAATAAATTCTTCTGCTTCAGACGTCATTACTACAGTCACTAAAAAACCTTCTTCCTTAAGCCGGCGCACAATTTCGCAGGCCTTGTATATGGCAATACTTGCAGTTACCCCTAAAACAATATTTTTCTTTTTTGGCACAGGTTATTTTTCTGGCTTGCTCTTTTGGTATTGCACTTTGCCTTCAGCAATCTCGTATAGGGCAATGGTAGAAGGTTTCGTAGACGAACTTACGCCCACCACAAGTTTTGGCTGGCCTTCAGCAATTTCTAATGCCCTTTTGGATGCCAGAACCACTAATTTATAAACCGAGCCGCCGCTCTTATCCAATAGTTTTTTCAATGGTACATAATCCATATGTCACCTTTTATAAAATTTAAGATTCTGTTTCTCTCAATACAATATCTTTTAGCTGCCTAACTGTCTCATCCAAATCTTGATTTACCAGACGGTAGTCGTATCTGTCCGAGGCCTGTATTTCTTTCTCTGCCAGTTTTAAGCGTTTTTGAATCTCTGCTTTTTTAGTCTTATTGCAGCGCTTCTCTATTCTATCCCGCAGCACAGCCAAAGATGGTGAAAGGATAAAAATTGTGATGGTATTTTTAGGATACAGCCGCCTAACCCTTAAGGCCCCTCTTAAGTCTAGAGATAGAATTAAATTTTTCTTTTTGCGCAATTGCCTTTCCACAAAATCTTTGGGCGTGGCGTAATAATAACTTAAATATCTTGTCCATTCAAGAATTTTTTTTGCTTGTTTTTCCTGTTTAAATTGCTTTTGGCTGACAAAAAAATAATCCTTTCCGTTCTTCTCGCCAGAACGCTTAGGTCGAGTAGTAATAGAAATGGGCTTTACTAGTCTATTTTTTAGGTCCTTGCTCTTAAGAAGATTGGTCAAAAGCGTGGTCTTGCCCGAACCCGAAGGCCCAGAAATGACGAATATTAAACCCTGATTCTCAATCTGGTTTCTGCCTGCCTGCCGGACAGGCAGGGCTTCTGGTTTCTGGTTTCTCACTCTATATTTTGTACCTGCTCGCGGATCTTCTCAATCTGGCTCTTGATCTGAACGACCCTGGTAGAAATAGCTGCATTACAGGACTTAGCGCCCATAGTATTTGCCTCGCGTTGCATCTCTTGGGCAATGAAGTCTAATTCTTTACCTATGGGGCCGGGTTTAGAAAGTCTGTTTTTAAAATTCTGAATATGGAATGCCAGCCGTTCCACTTCCTCGGTAATATCTGTTTCTTTTAAAAAACTAGCGCGTTCTTCGTCTGTCTTAATCTGGCTACACTTTTCCTTAATCACTTTTTTAGATCTTCTCTTGATAATGCCAAGATTGTTATTTAGGGCCCCTGCCCGACTTTTTAAATAAGCACCTAAAGCCCGGCCTTCTTTCTGGCGCATCTTAACCAGATCCTCCAAGGCCTGATTAACTAATAAATTTAGTCGTGGCCAGATGCGCTCCTTAGAGGATCTACTTCCGGCTAAAGATAAAATACCCGGTAAATGTATCAGTGTATCTAAACGAACCTCATCTTTAATCTTAAATCTCTTCTTGATATTTTTTATTCTTCCAATATAGTTTTTAAGCAGCCGCTCATTGATAAAAACCGCTGACGCCTCCTCGCTAATAATATTTATCACGCAGGTAACCCTGCCCCTTTTAGTCTTTGCCTCAATTTCCTTTTTGATCCGGTCCTCTAAAGACAAAAATCCTTCTGGCAAATGAAATACCATATCCAAAAATTTATGGTTTACACTCCTTAGTTCAATAGAAACTTTGCCAAAGGGCGGAATCCTTGCTTGCCTACTACCAAAACCCGTCATACTATTTAACATTTAAAAATCCTCCCTTTAGGCCCAGACTTTGATCTTCTTTTCTTTCTCGATAATTTCCTTGGTGGGATATAAGTTTACAATTATTTCATCCGGCTGAAACCAAAGCCTTATCTCCCTCTCTGCCTCTTGTTCATTGGAAGAGACATGGATCACATTTTCGTAAACGCCAGCAGTGGTTATCCGGCCATAAGAACCCCTGATGGTTGTAGCCTCTGCCTCTTCAGGATTGGTAGCGCCTGCCAGTTCTCGACATTTTTTAATCGCATCTTCGCCCCAATAGACAAGCGCCATAACCTTGCGGCGATTGTGGAGTTCTCCTTGTATATATTTAATTAATTCTCCAAAGAAGGGCTTGTCTTTAAGATGTCGGTAGTGCTCTTCGGCTAATTGTCGCGATACACGCGCAATCTTAGCTGCCACAATCTCCAGTTTTGTTTCGGATAATCGGGTTAAGATATTGCCGGTTAAAGACTTTTTAAGGCCATCGGGCTTGATAAGAACTAGGGTTGCCTGATTCATTGCTTCGAGCCTCCTCTGAAAATACTTAAAATCCTTTCCATGTCCTCAGGAGAATAAAACTCAATAAGAATATGGCCATGTTTCTTTCTTTTACTAATTCTGACCTTGGTAGCTAAAATATGTTGCAATTCTTCTTCTAGTACTGCCAGATAGGGTTCACGCAGAGACTGTGTCATCCTACGCTTCATTCCTCGCGGTCGCTGAGCCTTGATTAAATTCCCTAACTCTTTGACAGACAAATCCTTAGAGATAACCTCCTGGGCCAAACGCCGTTGTTGGTGAGCATCTTCGATCTCTAAAAGTGCTTTTCCATGGGCAAAAGATAGACGACCCCTCTTTATTTCTTCTTGAATCTCGTGCGGTAACTTTAATAAGCGCAATGTGTTAGTAACAGAAACCCGGGCTTTGCCCAAGACCTCGCTGATCTTTTCTTGCGTAACTTGAAATTTATCAATCAGATACTGATAGGCGCGTGCCTCTTCAATGGGATTAAGGTCCTGTCTTTGAATATTCTCGATTAAGGATAATTCTAGAGAATCACGGTCCTCCACCTCCTTGATTATTACTGGTATCTCTTTGATATTCAACAAGTTAACAGCCCGGAGTCTTCTTTCGCCGGCAATCAACTCATAATAATCTCCTTTGCGTCTGACTAAAACTGGCTGAATCATGCCTTTTTCTTTAATCGACTGGGTAAGTTCTTCCAAGCTTTGAGAATCAAAATTCTCACGTGGCTGAAAAGGATTGGGTTTAATCTGGTCAGTTTGGACATAAATAATCTTATCTTGTCTTCCTGTTTCTCTCTCTGGGATTAAAGCGCTGATACCTTTACCTAGGGCCTTTCTTTCCATTACACCACTCCTTCTGATGGTATGGTTTTAGGAATAACCTGGATGCCTAACATCTCTTGGCTTAACTCTGCATATTTCTGAGCGCCCAGGGATTCTTTGTCGTATAAAGCAATGGGCTTGCCAAAACTCGGGGCTTCAGTTAAACGCACATTGCGCGGAATTATGGTCTGATAAACCTTATCCTTAAAATAGTTCCTTACTTCTTGAATTACCTCTTTCGCCAAATTAGTGCGAAAATCTGCCATGGTGAGCAGTACCCCTTCAATTTTTAGATTCGGATTCAGGTTATCTTTCACAAGATTAACAGTATGACTGAGTTGCGTTAATCCTTCTAAGGCATAATATTCACACTGAACCGGAATAAACACCGCATCAGCTGCACATAGTCCATTTATGGTTAGTAGTCCCAAAGAAGGCGGCGAATCAATAAAGATAAAATCAAAATTATCCTTTTCTTTAAGTAGGGCCTTCTTTAATCTGTACTCCCTACCCAAAACACTCACTAATTCCACCTCTGCGCCGGTAAGGTCGAGATTAGAAGGAGCTAAGCAAAGTTGCTCAATTGCCGTGGGTTGTAATATTTCTTTTATCTCGAGTTCTTCTAATAACACATGGTAGGTACTTTTTTGAATATTATGCTTATTGATACCTAAGCCGCTGGTAGCATTCGCCTGGGGGTCTAAATCTACCAGCAAAACCTTTTTACCTAGCAAGGCTAAATAAGCACTTAAATTTATCGCCGTAGTAGTCTTACCTGTGCCGCCCTTTTGATTACAAATAGTAAGAATTTTACCCATTGTAATTTATAGAGTTATGGATAGTTCCTCAAGGAACTACCGCTTCCGCTCTATTTTTATTATCTTCAAAATTAGATAATTGTCAAGTATTTTCTTTGTCTTTTCTTAGGCTTACTCTTACCTTGGCGGGCTTAGCACCAGGCATACCAAAAAGACCCTTCTCCTCTTCGGTAAGCACCTCTATTTTTACTTTATCGCGCGGTAATTTTAATTCTTTTAACGCCTTTTTCACCGCCTCTTCTACGCTTTTGCCTTCAACTTCAATGCTCAATTTGGGGGTCATCTTTTTCCGCTAATCCGCAACTGGTTCACCAACATCAAGCTGCTATTAATAAACCAATATAAAACTAAACCCGAAGGCATATGATAAAAAATGAACCCAAACATAACCGGGAACATAACCAACATTAATTTTTGTTGCTCAGCAGAGCCACTTGCTGTGCTGCCCATAGAAATTTTCTGCTGGAAAAACATACCTATGGCCATGACGATCGGTAATATATTAATCTCATTGCCGATCATGGGTAAAGATTTCGTCAAGACAATCAGTCGATCTGGTTCTGATAAATCTTTTATCCAGAAAAAACTAGCTCCTTTTAAGGCTACCGAACGCAGCAGGGCTTGATAGAGCGCAAAGAATATGGGCATCTGCAGGATTAAGGGTAGGCATCCGCCCAAGGGATTCACCTTGTGTTGACGATACAGTTCCATTATCTCTTTATTCAGTTTCTGGGGATTATCTTTATAAATTTTGCGTAATTCTTCTATGTGGGGCTGTAAAGATTGCATCTCCTTCATCGAACGCATTTGTTTTAAAGTAAGAGGGTAAACAATAATATACATCACCAAGCTGAAGATTACAATTGCCCAGCCCCAATTATGCGCCAGCCGGTAGAAAAATTCCAGCAATTGTAAGAGTATCTGCGAAATAAAATTAAAAGTGCCATAATTTATTACTACTGACCACTCGGGTTTAATCTGACTAATTAGTTTTAACTCTTGTGGCCCCAAATAGATACGAAACTTATGTCCAATCTGCTGACCAGGAAGGAGCGTAATATCTGGGAAACTCAAGCCAATCTCTGATTCCTGAGGATTAATCTTTCTGATAAAACCAGTATAACTATCTACTTCCGGCTCAATGAGCGCACAAAAATACCTATCGCGCAAAGCCAAAAAATTTACCTTTTCAAAGGTAACATTTTGGCGGGCATTCGAGCGTAATGTCTTGTCTTTGCTGGCCACGGTTACATCCTGATAACGCGCCTGGATATTCTGGGAAGAATAATCTAAGGTCCCCAAAATCAAAGGAAGATTAACCTTGAGCGGCAGATTGGACAAATTCTGGATTTCGATATCTAACCCCATGCTATAACTTGAGTTAGAGAAAATAAACTTCTTGACGATTCTTTTGCTCTGGTCGCTATGCACAAAAGTCACTGTTTCAGGTGAGCTATTTTCTTTTTTAAAAACAAGTGCATTGTCTGCGATTAAAAATCCATTTTTCAAAGGAAATTTATGGTCTCGGTACGCTTTAAAGACAATTTCTCTGATTGCTGCCAGTGGTTCTATAAAGGTAATTTCGCATTTTTCCTGGCTAAATTTAAATAAGGCAGTGGCAGGGGTTATTGATTCGCTGCTCAAGGAAGCAATTGTCTCGGCCGGAGGAGCTATGGGCGGTTTTTCTTTCGTAACTTCTTTATTTTCAATAGGATATTTCTTTGAGACCCAGGCAGACCAACTCAGCAAAACTAACAGCGATAATGCAATAGCCAAAATTAGACGTCTTTCCATAGTATATTAGACTAAAGGGTCATAGCCGGTTTTACCAGAAAAAGGATGGCAAGACAATAATCTTTTTGTGCCCTTCAATGCGCCTTTAAAAAATCCGTACTTGATAATTGCCTGTTTGGTGAACTCTGAACAAGTGGGCAAAAAACGACAGGAGCAGGGTAATATTATCCTGACGTATCCTTGATAAATATTGAGCAGTTTGAGTGCCAACTTTTTCCACATTAAATACAGAGTCTGTGTCTACCTTTTTGCCGACGACGTGACAAAACTTTCCGGCTTACCCTCTTGGCCATTCTGCGACGGAAGCCATGTGTACGCTTTCCCACAATGTTTGTCGGTGTCTTTAAGTTTTTTTTCATGCGACAATATCCTTTTTAAAATAAAGATTGTTTTTTTAATTATAACACAAAGAGGGCCCAAGTCAACCCCGCACCTTAAATATTTAGAAAAAAATTGTAACACATAAAAGGTGCGGGGTCAAGCTAAACAAATATTTTTGATTTTTGACATATTATTTTGCTGCGGGATGTTGTCCGCGTGCTCACGCACGCTCACAAATCCCCCCGTAAAATTTATCATAACTTATAGGCTTAGCGGGTGGCTTGGTTCGATTTCGAGCCGCGTGATATGCACCCCGAGAAACAAACCAAGACAGCCTGCCTGCCGGCAGGCAGGGACCCGCTATTTATTAAAAAATATTTTTGTTGACCCAGAGAAAATTTTTTGTATAATAAGGAGCGTATAATATTTCCACAGATTTATGCAAGTTGTGTATAAGTTGTGGATTGTTTAAGGGCTGGGCAATTTTACTCTAATGATGTTAGATCTCGCCAAAGTTTGGGGGAAGGTAGGAGACTATCTAAAGGATAAATTGGGTAGCACTATTCTTGAAACCTGGATCTTGCCCCTAAAGCCCAAACTAAAAGATGAGCATAATTTAATCTTGGAAGCACCGGATAGTTTCTTTAGGGATTGGGTGGATAAACACTACCGCGAACTCATCCAGGAGGCTTTCCAACAATCAGGCCAGCCAGAAATTTTCATTACCTTAAGCGTTAACCCTGCGGCCAAAGACACGCTTTATCCGTCGCCAGCAAGCGCGCCGGTCAACATAGGCCCAGAAGCCCGGGGTAGTCTCCAACTAAATTCGCGTTATACCTTTGAGAATTTTGTGGTCGGCCCTTCTAACCGCCATGCCCATGCCTATTCTTTGGCGGTGGCAGAATCTCCGGCCAAGGCTTATAATCCTTTGTTTATCTACGGTGGCGTGGGCCTAGGCAAGACCCATCTTTTACAGGCCGTCTGTCACCAGATTAAAAACAATAGCCCGAAAAATCTTAAAATCTACTATCTTCCCTCAGAGCGTTTTACCAATGAACTTATCGATGCTATACAGCACCGCTCTACCGCTCTCTTTAGGCAAAAATATAGAAATATGGATGTATTGGTGATTGATGATATCCACTTTATCGCGGGCAAAGAATCGACACAAGAAGAGTTTTTTCATACCTTTAATACATTGTACGATGCCCATAAACAGATTATTATCTCCTCTGACCGACCAGTCAAAGAGATATCCAACTTAGAGGAAAAATTAGTCTCCAGGTTTAGTTGGGGGCTTACTACTGACATCCAGCCGCCGGATTTAGAGACCCGCGTGGCGATCTTAAAAAAGAAAATTGAGAGAGAACCGGTGTCTGTACCAGATGAGGTTATCTTTTTTATTGCCCAACTAATCAAAACCAATATTAGGGAATTAGAGGGCGCGCTTATCCGTGCCATCGCCTATTCCTTATTAGAAGAGAAGCCCGTAACCCTAGAATTAGCTAAGGAGGTCTTAAAAGACCTTTTAAAGGAACCCAAAAAATTAATTACCATAGATTTTATACAACGCTGTGTAATTGAAGAGTTCGGTATTTCACTACAAGACCTCAAAACCAAACGTCGCAACAAAACCATAGTTTTGCCCCGACAAATAGCGATGTACCTCAGCAGAGAATTAACAGATTTATCCCTCCCCGAAATAGGAACCCTTTTTGGGGGGAAAGACCATACCACAGTATTACATTCATATAATAAAATTAAAAATGACCTAAATAATAACGAAACACTAAAAGAAAGAATTAACAAAATCATACAGGTTATTAAACAGTAGATTCAAGGCTTATTCTAGATAAAAATATATATAATATCTTGTGTTTCATATACTTTAATAGATGTTCTCATGAAAACCAACCCCTATTACTTTTAATACGATATTAATATAGTGTTTATATTAATAGAAGGGAGAAAAAATGAAATTTAAAACCCAAAAGGGCACCCTATTAACCGGGATACAAACCGTACAAAACATAGTTACCACAAAAGCAACCTTACCTATATTATCTAATATTTTAATTGAAACCCAGGAGCATAATTTAAAACTAACTGCCACAGATTTAGATGTCGGGATAAGTTGTGTAGTATCTGTGGATATACAAGAACCCGGGGCAATAACCATACCCGCCAAAAGATTTGCTGATATTATTAAGGAGTTGCCCGGTGATGATGTATCTGTGGTGGCCAAAAAGAATAATTCGGTATTAATTGAAACCGAATCTTGTGAATTTAGAATTATGGGGGTAGCAGCAGAAGAATTTCCCAAACTACCCGAATTTAAGGATAGGGAGGTAATTAAATTAGACCAAGCCAATTTAAAACAAATGTTGAGCCTAACTTCTTTTGCGGTATCTTTAGATGAAACTAGGTACATCTTAAACGGCATACTTTTTAAAATCTCTAAAAATAATTTAGAATTAGTGGCTACGGATGGTAAGAGATTAGCGGTGATAAAAAAAGAATTGCAACAAGGCATAGAGAAAGATATACAGATTATCGTGTCAATTAAGACCATCCAAGAGCTGAATCGTAGCTTAAAAGACGAGGGAGAATTAATGTTGGTGTTAGGCAATAACCAGGTATTGTTTGAGTTGGGTGGCGTGGCGATTATTTCGCGTTTGATCGAGGGCGAATTCCCGGATTACCGACAGGTTATACCACCGCCGTCAGAGAATAAAATGCGCATTGAGCGGGAACGATTTTTATTAGCGATAAGAAGGGCAGCCTTGCTTTCTACCCCCGATTACCAAGCCGTCAAATTAGAGGTATTTAAAAATAAATTAGTAGTTTCCAAGTCCACTCCTGATGTTGGAGAGTCGCGCGAAGAAATACCTATGGAATACTCAGGGAAGGAAATGGCGATCGGGTTTAACCCTACTTATTTAATTGATGTCTTAAAAAATCTCAGCCTCGAGGATATAGAATTTGAGTTAACCGATACTGAGAAGCCCGGAGTAATCCGCTTAGACGGATATATTTATATTGTTTTACCGATGCGTTTGGGATAAACATGGAGGCCATCAAGGCTACGCTGGAAAGCGTAATGCGGGTTTTAGAAACAAAAAAGAAAGCTTTGTCTAAAGAGAACCCGCAGGTCCTGCTTGAGCAGGCCTTAAGTAAAAAAGAGTTCAGGCACATAAAGTTTAATTATTTGAAAAAGGGCATTTTAAGCATTAGCGTAGATTCTTCAGTTTGGCTTTATCACTTAAGTTTAAAAAAAGAGAATCTGTTGCTTAAGTTGAGTAAAAAGACCACAGGCATAAGAGATATCCGTTTCCGGCTGGGAGGAAGAAAGTGAAAAAGAAAAAAATAAAGTCGGGGAAACGCCACCCCGATGCGCAAGAAAAGAATAAACCCGGAGAGGTTCCGCAAGAGCCGGTTAAAGATAAAACCTACGACGCTACTACTATACAGGTCTTAGAGGGCGTAGAGGCAGTCAGGCTCCGGCCGGCAATGTATATTGGCGATACCTCGGTGCGCGGCCTGCACCATTTAGTGTATGAGGTGGTTGACAACAGCGTTGATGAAGCCCTGGCTGGCTATTGTAATACTATAGAGGTGGTGGTTCATCCGGATAATAGCGTTAGTGTTTTAGATAATGGCCGGGGCATACCCGTAGATATACACAAGACCGAGAAAAAGCCGGCAGTAGAGGTGGTCCTTACCACATTACATGCCGGAGGCAAGTTTGACCACCGCGTATATAAAGTGGCCGGAGGCTTGCACGGCGTAGGCGTAAGCGTGGTCAATGCGCTTGCCGAGCGGCTGGAGGTTGAGGTTAAAAGAGATGGCAAGGTTTACCACCAGCGTTACGAGCGCGGCAAGACCGCCTCCAAGCTCACAGTCATTGGGAAAAGTAGCGCCACAGGCACCAAGGTAACCTTTAAGGCTGACCGTGCTATTTTTGATAAGATAGATTATTCCTATGATATCTTAGCCCAGCGCTTAAGGGAACTGGCTTTTTTGAATAAGGGCCTGAAAATTAAACTTCAGGATAAGCGCACCGACAAGGAGAATGTTTTTGAGTTTGACGGCGGGATTATCTCTTTTGTGGAATACCTGAATAAAAATAAAAATCCCCTGCATCATAAAGTGATTTATTTTGAGAAGAAACAAGATACAGTTATTGTCGAGGCCGCGCTGCAATACAATGACGGTTATGCCGAAACTATGTTTTCTTTCGCCAATAATATTAATACTATTGAGGGCGGGACACATCTGTCAGGTTTTAAATCCGCGCTTACCCGCGCCATAAACCAATACGCCAAAGCCAAGAATTTAATTAAGGCTGAGGGAATTGATATTAGCGGAGATGATGCGCGGGAAGGCCTAACCGCAGTAATCAGCGTCAAGGTCCCTAATCCGCAATTTGAAGGGCAAACCAAAACTAAATTAGGCAATTCCGAGATAGAGGGCCTGGTGGCGTCGGCGAGCCTGGATTCTCTCTCTGCCTACTTTGAAGAAAACCCCTCTGTAGCCAATAAGATTATAGATAAGGTAATTTTAGCTAGCCGCGCACGCGAAGCAGCGCGTAAGGCAAGAGAACTTACGCGTAGAAAAGGCGCTTTAGAAGGAGCAGGGCTACCCGGTAAATTAGCAGATTGCTCAGAAAGGGACCCAGCATTATGTGAGCTTTATATTGTGGAAGGCGATAGTGCCGGAGGATGCTGGGTTGGAGAGACGGAAGTTGCTTTGGCCGATGGCCGGAATATTTCTTTTAAAGAATTAGTTGAAGAGGACAGGCGAGGAAAACAAAATTTTTGTTATACCATGCAAGATAATGGACATATCGGTATTGCCCCGATATTAAATCCGCGCATGACCAAGCAAAACGCAGAAATAATCAAAATCATTTTGGATAACGGGGTGGAGCTTCGCTGTACGCCAGACCATTTGTTTAGGCTGGCCGACGGGACTTATCTGCCCGCTGCCAAATTGACCCCTGAATGTAGCCTCGCCCCTCTTTACAGAAAGATCTCAAAAAAACAGGGCAATCGTGGCCTAGACGGTTATGAATTGGTTTTTGACTCCAAATCCAAGAAGTGGATTTATACCCATGTATTGGCCGACATATTTAATCTTAAAAATGGGGTTTATGTCGCATCTAGCGGCAAGCATCGCCACCATATAGATTTTAATAAACTGAATAATAACCCGAATAATATTCAACGGCTTCCTTACGAGCAACACATGGATTTTCATTATAAACACTTGGAGCATACTTTGCATCGTCCGGATGTAAAAATAAAATCCATAGAAGCGAAACGGACAGATGTGTTTAGAAAGAAAGCTCGCGAGAAAAGCCTCGCAAAAAGAGAGCTTTTTAGTAAGAACGCAAAAAAACAGTGGGAAAATGATGAGTATAAAAATTATATGGTCCGAAAGTTCCTGGAATTTTACCATGCCCACCCGGATTATCAAACGCAAAATGCGCAAACCTTGAATCTGGCCCAGAGGAATTATTGGTCCAAAAAAGAGAATAGATTAAAACAGGCGGGTAGAGTAGAAAAATATTTTATCGATCACCCCGAGGCAAAAGAACATTTATTACAAAAAGCAAGGGTAGAATGGTCCGATGCCGGACTTTTGAAATGGAGAAAGCAAAAAACAAAAGAGCAATGGACAAATGATTTTAGGGAAAGAAGAAAAATCGCCTACGACCAAACTTATTTGGACCATAGCTTAGCTTTTGCAAGGGCCGTATACGAGAGCCACGGCGACCTTAGTCTCTACGACGATGAGAGGCGCGCGCTTCTTCGGCGCGATAATAATTTAGTAAAGTTTGATACGCTGGTCAGCAGATTTTTTGGCAATGACCAGCGCGCCTTGTTAGAAACCGTGGAGAATTATAACCATAAAATCAAGCGCATCGAAACCGTAAAAGAAAAAATTGATGTTTATGATATCGAAGTCCCCAATACGCACAATTTTGCTTTAGCCTCGGGAGTTTTTGTGCACAACAGTGCAAAACAAGGCCGCGATAGAAGATTTCAGGCGATATTACCCATCAAAGGGAAAATTTTGAATGTGGAAAAGGCGCGCTTGGATAAGATTCTATCCAACGAGGAAATTCGCACGATTATCACTGCTTTAGGGACAAGCGTAAGCGATGAGTTTGATATTACAAAATTGCGTTATCATAAAATTGTGCTTATGGCTGATGCAGATTCAGATGGTAGCCACATCCGCACACTTTTGCTTACGCTTCTTTACCGGCAAATGCCAAAGCTTGTAGAAGGCGGTTATGTTTATATTGCCCAACCACCCTTGTATAAGATTAAACGCGGCCAGCGCGAAGAATATATCCAGACCGAAGACCAGATGAATACCCTGCTTTTAGACCTCGGCCGCGAAGGCTTAAAGCTAATGAGCCTCAAGGATAAGGATGCCCATACAGATAACCAGTTTAAAGATATCTTAGAAGTATTAGTAGAACTAGAGGAGTATAATCGGATTTTAGAGAAAAAGGGAGTAAAATTTACAGAATATCTGGCTTTTAGGCATCCAAAGACCAAAAAATTAGCCATTTATAGGGTAAAAGTGGATGAGAAAACCCATTTTGTCTATAACGACCATGAGTTATCTAAGATTGTGGGAGAAGAAAAGATCGAAGAGAAGGCGGAAGTGCTGGAACTCTTTGAGGCCCAAGATATTGAGAAAATAATCCACAAATTAGAAAAATTAGGCTTGGACGCATCTACTTATTTAACGCCCGAAGAGACTCAGGCCGCCAAAGCTAAGAAGGAAGATAAAAAGCCGAAATTGATCTATCGGATTATTGATGAAAAAGAGCGCTTTGATTTTTCTTGCCTAAAAGAGGTATTGGCGCACGTGAAAAGCCAGGCGCAAAAAGGCATGACTATACAGCGCTATAAGGGATTAGGCGAAATGAACCCGCAGCAACTCTGGGAAACCACTATGGACCCAGAAAAACGCACCTTGTTAAAAGTAGTCTTAGAAGATGCGGTAGAGGCAGACAGGATGTTTACGGTGTTGATGGGCGATGAGGTGGAGCCGCGCCGCGCATTTATCGAAGAATATGCCCATCAGGTCAAGAACTTGGACATATAAAAATTAAAAAGTTAAAAGTAAAAAGTTTTGAGTTTTGAATTGTGGTTTTACCTTTTGCGTTTTGACTTTTGAGTTAACAGGCAGGGAAATTTACGATGTATACCCGCAACGAAAAAATAGTCCCCAGGTATATAGAAGAAGAGGTCAGGGACTCTTACCTTAATTATGCCATGAGCGTAATTGTGGGCAGGGCTCTTCCGGATGCGCGCGATGGCTTAAAGCCAGTGCATCGCCGCATCTTGTATGCGATGCAGGACCTTGGGTTAGAACATACTAAGCCATATAAGAAGGCCGCTAGAATAGTTGGAGAATGCCTTGGCAAATATCACCCGCATGGCGACTTATCAGTTTACGATGCCCTGGTTCGTATGGCGCAAGAGTTTTCTTTGCGGTATCCTTTAGTCGAAGGACAGGGGAACTTTGGTTGTTTTACTAAAGATACAAAGATAAGGCTTGCTGATGGCAGAAATCTCACCTTCATAGAGCTTATCGAAGAGAGTAAGCAGGGCAAGAAAAATTATACATTTGCTTTTAACTTACAAAGACAAAAAGTCGAGATTGCGGAAATTAAGAATCCAAGATTGACACGTAAGAATGCGGAGATAATCAAGGTTGTTTTGGATAATGACCAGGAAATTAAGTGTACGCCCGACCATCTTTTCATGCTCAGAGATGGAACTTATAGGAAGGCAAAAGATTTAAAACCCCAAGATTCTCTGATGCCCTTTTATGCCAACCTTTATGATGGCAAGGACGACCCTAATTTAAAGGGATATGAGATAATTTATCAGCCTTTACAAAATAACCGGGAATTTGCTCATCATAACCATAAAGTTATAAGAATAGACACCATTGATAGAAAAGAGGATGTCTATGATTTAACTGTAGAGCCTTGGCATAATTTTGCTTTAGCAACCGGAGTTTTTGTCCACAACTCAATTGATGGCGATGCCCCGGCAGCAATGAGGTACACAGAATGTAGATTAGCCGCGATCTCCGACGAGATGCTCGGCGACATAGATAAAGAAACCGTGAATTTTATGCCCAATTTTGACGCCTCGTTAGTGGAGCCGAGGGTCTTGCCGGCGCTGCTGCCTAATCTTTTGGTCAATGGTTCCTCAGGCATTGCCGTGGGCATGGCGACGAATATGCCGCCGCACAATTTAGGCGAAATCGTCGACGGGATTATTTATTGCGTAGATAACCCTGCTTGCGAAGTTAAAGACCTGATGCGTTATATCAAAGGCCCGGATTTTCCGACGGCCGGCCTGATTTGCGGCAGAGAGGGGATTAAAGAAGCATATTCTGGCGGCAAAGGGAAGCTTACGCTGAGGGCGCGCGCCTCTATTGAGCGGCAAAAGCAAGGCAAGGATACCATTGTGATTACCGAAATACCCTATCAGGCTAATAAGGCCGCCATTATTGAGTCTATCGCCGCATTGGTAGAAGAAAAGAAGATTGAGGGCATCTCGGATATACGCGATGAGTCAGACAAAGAAGGCCTACGCGTCGTCATAGATTTGCGCCGGGATTCTGAGCCGCAGATTATTCTCAATCATTTATTTAAGCACACGCAGTTAGAGGTAACTTTCGGCATCATCAATCTGGCTTTGGTGGATGGCCGGCCGCGCGTGTTAAACTTAAAACAACTGATTGAGCAGTATATTTTGCACCGCAAGGAAATTATCCGCCGGCGCACCATTTTTGATTTAGAGAAAGCCAGACACCGGGCGCATATCTTAGAGGGCTTCAAAATTGCCCTGAAATATTTAGACCGGATTATCAAGACTATTAAGACCAGCAAAAATGTGGCGGTGGCCAAAGCCGCCCTGATGAAGAATTTTGATTTAACGGATATACAGGCCCAGGCAATCTTAGAGATGCAACTGCAGCGTTTGACTGCCCTGGAACGAGACAAGATTGACGCCGAGTACTTAGAGTTAATCAAAAAGATTGAACTCTATCAATCCATCTTGGCCTCAGGAAAAAAGATAGAAGCGATCATTAAAGAGGACCTTGCGGAATTGAAGAAAAAATACGGGGATGAGCGTTTAACCGAGATTGCGGCAGAGGCGGAAGAGATTGCGATAGAGGACTTAATTGCCGAGGAGGATGTGGTAATCGCTATCAGCCACTCCGGATACATCAAGCGGCTGCCGGTAAGCGCCTACCGTAAACAAAAACGCGGTGGCAAAGGCTCAACTGGCGCAGAATTACGGGAAGAAGATTTTATTGAACACTTATTTATCGCCTCGACTAAAGATTACCTTTTAGTTTTTACCGATAAAGGCAGGGTCCACTGGGTAAAGGTATATGAAATCCCGCAGGCCAGCCGCACTGCCAAAGGCAAGGCCATTATTAATCTTTTGCAAATGGCCGCGGATGAAAAAATTAGTTCCACCATCCCGGTAAAAGAATTTTCTGGAGATAAGTTTTTGGTGATGGCCACTAAGCTTGGGCTGATTAAAAAGACGCGCCTAGATGAATACAGCAATCCCCGCAAAGGGGGAATTATCGGCATTACCTTAGAAAAAGGCGATGCGTTAATTGAGGTTAAACTTACAGATGGAAAACAGGAGTTGCTGTTGGCCACGCGCATGGGCAAGGCCATCAGATTCCCCGAATCTCAGGTGCGCGATATGGGCAGGGCAGCCAAAGGCGTGCGGGCTGTTTCTTTAGCCAAGAACGATGTAGTTATCGCCCTGGAGACAGTCCAGAAGGACGATACGGTATTAACCGTGACCGAGTTAGGGTTTGCCAAGCGCACCCTGGTTAGCCAATATCGCATCCAGCGCCGGGGCGGCAAAGGCATTATCAATATTAAGGTGGCCAAAAAGAATGGCCAGGCAGTGAGGCTGAAATCAGTCTCAGACCGCGACGAACTGATGGTGATGACGCAGAATGGAATGTTTTTACGCTGCCTGGTGAAAGATATCCGCGCCACCGGCCGTTCTGCCCAAGGCGTGCGCCTCATCAAATTAGCCGAAAAAGATAGGGTCTCTTCGGTTGCCCACGTCGTAGTTGAAGAAGAATAATTCGTCCCCATCGTCTAGCCTGGTCTAGGACAAGAGCTTTTCAAGCTCTCGACACCGGTTCAAATCCGGTTGGGGACGCTTAATTCGCGCAAATAACTTACGTCTTTAGCCTTCGGCGGATTCCGTAAGTTATGCGCTCATTAAATGTGCGGAATAATTGGATATATAGGCGATAGAGAAGCGCAACCCATATTATTGAGTGGGCTGAAGCGCCTGGAATACCGCGGCTATGATTCCGCAGGCATGTGCGTATTTTTAGACAATAAAGAAGCTTTATCTGTGCGTAAGCTTTCGGGCAAAGTAAAAGATTTAGAGGCGTTACTGAAAAAGCGACCCCTTTTTGGTCGGCTGTCATTGGGCCATGTGCGTTGGGCAACCCACGGTGCACCCAATCAAGCGAATGCCCATCCGCACCTTGACTGCAAAAACGAGATTGCCTTAGTGCATAATGGGATTATTGAAAATTATGCTACTTTAAAAGCAGGGCTTATCAAAGAAGGCCACCAATTTAGAAGCCAGACCGATACAGAAGTAATTGTGCATTTGATTGAAAAATTCTATAAAGATATTTCTCTGGAGGAAGCAGTGCGCAAAGCCCTGAGGTTTCTGGTTGGTTCTTTTGCAATTGGAGTTATTTCTAAAAAAGAGCCCCAAAAGTTAGTGGGCGCGCGCCTGGGGAGTCCTTTAATTGTCGGCTTGGGTAAACACGAAAATTTTCTGGCTTCAGATGTGCCTGCAGTTTTAGAGTATACCAAAGAGATTGTTTTTTTAGAGGAAAACGAGATCGCGGTTTTAACAAAGGAGGAATTTAAGATAACCGACTTGGACGGCACAGAGATTACTAAGAAGCCAGTGCGCATTAATTGGGATATTGCCCAGGCCCAGAAACAGGGCTATAAGCATTTTATGCTCAAAGAAATTAATGAACAGCCCGGGATTACCGCGAATCTACTGAATGCAAGAATACAAAAGGATACCCACAAAATAGTCTTTGAAGATGAGGGGATTCCTGAAGAAAAACTCAAAAATATAAAAAATATTTCTCTGGTTGCCTGCGGCACAGCTTATCATGCTGGCTTGGTGGGAAAGTATATTCTAGAATCAATTTGTGCTATACCTACATCTGTGGATGTCTCAAGCGAATTCCGATATAGAGATTTACTTATTGATAGAGATACTTTATTAATTGCGATTAGCCAGTCTGGAGAAACCGCGGATACTTTGGCAGCCGTAAGAGAGGCAAGAAAAAAGGATGCTTTGGTGCTTTCTATTTGTAATGTTTTAGGTTCAACCTTAACCCGCGAATCCGACGGTGTAATTTATACCCATGCTGGCCCAGAAATAGGCGTTGCCTCCACTAAGGCCTACACCGCCCAGTTAATCGCGCTTTATTTATTTACTTTTTATCTGGCAGGATTAAAAAATATTTTAAGCGATGCCAAGACAGATAAATATCTTGAGGAGTTAAGAAAGGCCCCTAAATTACAAGAAGCGGTTTTAAAAAACCAAAATGCCATTGCTAATCTTGCCCGGCGCCACTCCCATTTCGGTTCATTTTTATTCTTGGGCAGAAATATCAACTATCCTTCGGCATTAGAGGGCGCGCTTAAGCTAAAAGAGATTTCTTACATCCCCGCTGAGGGTTATGCTGCCGGCGAGATGAAACACGGGCCTATCGCTTTAATTGATGAGTATCGCGCCGTAGTCTGCATTGCGCCGGAATCCAGGGTTTATGAGAAGATGATTTCTAATATTCAGGAGATACACAGCCGCCGGGGTAAAATCATTACCATTGCCACGGAAGGCGATACCAAGATCAAAGAATTAAGTCGGGAAGTGATTTATGTGCCCAAAATAGACGAGCTTTTCTCTCCCTTAATCGTTGCGCTGCCCTTACAATTATTAGCCTATCATATCGCCGTAAAGAGAGGCTGCGATGTAGACCAGCCGCGTAATCTTGCCAAGTCAGTCACCGTAGAATAATGTTATACATAGTTGCTACTCCCATTGGTAATTTAAAAGATACCACCCTGCGCGCAATAGAGGTTTTAAAAAGCGTAGACTTAATTGCCTGCGAGGATACGCGGCATACCAAGATTTTACTTCAACATTACGCTATCGCTACTGCCACTACCAGCTATTTTCAGCATAACCGCTTTAGCAAGGGAGAATATATATTAAACCTGCTGAAACAAGGCAAAAACATTGCCTTGGTTTCGGATGCGGGAATGCCCGGCATACTCGACCCCGGATATAACCTAATTAATTTAGCCATAAAGCACAATATTGAGATAACCGTCCTGCCTGGCCCAGCGGCCTTTGTCAATGCGCTGGTTCTTTCCGGCAAGCCCGCACATGAATTTTTCTTTGCCGGGTTTTTGCCGAATAAAAAAATTAGCCGGCAAAATCGGCTACGAGAATTAGCAAAATTAAGATGTACCATCATCTTTTATGAGTCCTGCCATCGGCTTTTGGCTACCCTGGCAGATATCGAGGCGGTCTTTGGGGACAAGCAGATAGTCGTAGCCAGAGAACTGACCAAGAAATTTGAGGAGATAAAGCGTAGTAGCGCAAAAGATATCTCAGCCGTTTTTTATAAACAAAAACCCCGCGGCGAATTTATTATAGTTATATAAAAACATAATGTAAAATATCTTTCGCGCTTTTGATATTGCCTTATGAATAAAAAAGGCATATCCTCTTAGGTTGATAAACTAACAATTTATTAACCTAACCGGCCAAAATGGCCAGCAAAGGAGGAT
>Ga0315294_10000688_pt1 | contig 36497 bp, 35 predicted proteins | sample YL17G13_40_MG_FD_203626 | JGI IMG/M metagenome (GOLD analysis project Ga0315294, IMG submission 203626) | Sediment microbial communities from Yellowstone Lake, YNP, Wyoming, USA - YL17G13_40 | ecosystem: Environmental > Aquatic > Freshwater > Lake > Sediment | place: USA: Wyoming | collected...
GATGGAACGATTTATTGCGGTGCTATTATACAAATCGGTGGTTCAAGTACAGGTGGGGAAATTATTGCGGTTAATTCAAATGGGACTGAAAAATGGAGGAAGACAATTGCTGACTTTCAGGTTCGCTCTCCCCCTGCTATAGCAGAGGATGGAACCGTCTATATCGGGTCATGTTCGGATTTAGGTGATAACAGCTACTTCCATGCGTTCGGCCCTGGTGAACCGAAACAAATTAAAATCCAAGAACCAAAAACGGGACACCTTTACTTCTTCGGTCAAGACAAGGGAACAACATTGAGAGGAAAAACCATCATCATCGGTAGCGTCACTATTAAAGTGGACGTTTCATCGATACAAGATATTGCAAGCGTTGATTTCTGCATTGGACACTGGGAAGCATGGAACCCAAGTATTGAATTGAAATATACTGATACAGAGCCACCATTTGAGTGGACTCTGAATGAATATATGGGAAACAAATATCGTCCAATTTTTCCCTTTGATTACTTCATTATTCAAGTCGTCGCTCACTATAAAGGTGGTTGCGTATGGATTGATGAAATCCCGAAATGTTGGTATTTTCATTTATTGAAAATATAAATTATAATACTGAGAGCAACTTAGGTATTCTCTCGATGACTATGCCAACATTACTTGATATTGCTTTTATCCAAATTCTGGATGAGATTATTTGAGCGATTCCCAAATGCATTCCCAATACTTCGTTTTCTCCTGGATTTCAACTAAAATTATTATCCCTCACTCAGAATTTAACTGGTAATCATGGGTTCAAATCCCTTCCCCTGCACTTTTTTATGCAAAAACATAAGCAAAGGAAATGTTATATACCACCTATCCTATTACATCCCACAATATTCCCACATAGGTGAATGATGAACTCAATTGTACGACTGGACACACGGGGACGATTGGTAATCCCCAATGAATTCCGAGAACCTCTCAACCTGAAAGAAGGAGATGAGGTCCTACTGAGCTTAGACCAGAAGACAGACACCATAACGATTAGCCCGATTTACGGAAAAACGAAGGACATTGTAAAAATGGAAATTGAATTCGGTGATACTCCTGGATGTCTTGCGAGGATTGCACAGAAAATCGCAGATATGAAAATCGATTTGGTGATGACCGAGTCAAAAAGTTCTCAACGGGGAAAAGCTGCCCGATGGAATATCATCGCTGACCTTTCCAAGTGTTCTTACTCGGCGAATGAAATTAAACAATTATTGTTACAATCTGGTTTTGTGGAGTCTATGAGTATCACACGGATAGCTCGTGAACGTCTTCATCGCTGAACAAGATGGTATTTCATCAATAATGTCCAGTTTAAAAATGGAAGACAATAACGAGTTAGTGGAGGATATATGCAAGAATGGAGGGAAATGAATTATGAATAAGAAAAAGAAAATTATCATAGGTAGTATCGGAGCTGTTGTCCTTATTTTGTTGACATCATTTACAATAGTTATTGGAAAACAAGATAATAATAAAACCATAGCAAATTCACCATTGTTTGCAATCCGAATACAAAAAACAATCAATGGAGAACAAAAATCAGTAACATCTCAATATCTTGGAAAAGGAAAAGAATGTAAGATATCGATTATCTACAGAGATATTAGAATTGAATCTCTTCAAAAAATTATTGAGAGAATCAGTAAAATGAGCGACGCTCAATTGGTAGAATTGGCCGGTTTGATTGGTTGTAACAAGATGGTGAATGAAAATAGGCAACAAATCCTTCGTCTTCTTTATCAATTGAAAAACAACCCAGGTGAAATCAAAAAACAATTGAGTATAATACCGGAAGATAGTTCACATATTACTAAAGGTTGTCCACCTACTACTTTTCCCATGTGCAACACTTGTCAATGGTTTCCTGGTTGTGCTCTATTTTGGATATGGGTATTTTTAATAGGTGTCATAGATACAATCATTAGTATCCTTCTAGGTGATATTTATTCTTAAAATTATTTATAGGAGAACATCATTATAAATTCAGATAGGGGTGGAAAGTAATGGATAAGAATCTTAATGGAAGGAAATGTTTGGTGGTTGGAATCATTCTCTTGTTCGTTGGAACCAGTATCATTCCATCAACGGCACAAGATATAGAGAAATCATCTCTGCCAACATCAAGAGGTGATTGGTTGTATGTTGGTGGGACTGGACCAGGAAATTATAGTAAAATTCAGGATGCGATTGATAATGCAAGTAATGGGGATACTGTTTTTGTTTTTGATGAAAGTTCTCCTTATTATGGAAATATTGTAATTGATACGAGTATTCGAGTGATTGGTGAGGATAAAAACTCAACAATTATTGTTGGAATGACTGGTAGTCCTGATTATAGTTCTGTAGTGATTAATGCAGATAAAGTTTTTTTAAGTGGTTTTACAATTGAAAAACAAGCAGGTTCATATGGAGTGTGGATTAAAGGAAATGAAAGCAATATTACAGATAATATAATTGATGATTACTGGTATGGTATCTATATTTATCCTTCTATACATCCTCATAAAGAATCTACTAAGAACACAATTTATAATAATCTTATTAAAAATTGTTTTATTGGTTTATGTATTTATCTTAGTTCAGATAATGTAATTACTCATAATATTATCAATAATTGTGAAATGGATAATCGTTACGGAGGTGGAATAAGCGTTGATGATGGTGATAATACTGTAATATCCAATAACGATGTTAGATTTAATGGCGTAGGCATATGGGTTGGAGATTCAGATAATGTATCACTATTATTAAATAATGTAAAAGAAAATGCTATAGGGATAAGTACTTCTTCTGCGGATAATATTGAGATAATAAATAATAATATTTATCTAAACCGAGAGAGAAATATTGTGTTTAGGGAATTTAGAAATCAAAATATGTTTATTAATAATAATTATTGGGGTATACCTAGATTTCATCCAAAAATAATTTGTGGTATACTATTAATCTATCTATTTACTTTACACTTAGATAAATGGAACCCTTATTGGTCAGATACTCCTATTTATCTCCACCTTCCAAAAACATATGTTGATAGAAATCCAGCACAAGAACCCTATGACATCCCTGAGATAAGATGATGGAAATGAAGAAAATCTTAGTAGTAGGAATAATCTTTCTATTCATCGGTGTCTCTATTGCACCAAGCATCAACACGAGTATTGTCAAAGCATCCAATGACAACGACCGTGTAGAGGTCACTACTCAAGCGTGTGGCATCAATGGATTTGGGAATACCACGGTGAAACTCACCAGACAACAATACAATGATTTGGAGCAGTATCTTGTTGAGTTCAGAGCACGATTGAATCAGACAACAACGAGGGCGGAAGTAATTCCTATTTTCAAGGAAGCAGTTGTGGAATTAAACAAGTATGGTTTGTTGCCGAAGAGGATGAGTGTTGAGCAGGCACTGAAACTTGTGATAAGGAAATATCCACTCCAAAGAACCAAACAGATTCTTCAAGATGTAAAAAATATAATTAATAGTAACTTTTTTTGTTTAACAGTGGGATATGGCAATTTAAATATACGTTTTCATCCTTTGATTAGTTCAATTGGATTTTTGATTTATTTTATTAAGTCACTTCTTGGTTCAGGAGACCTTTTGGCTGCTATGTTGTATATTATATCTGAAATCTATACAAATATTATCCCTTTGAAATTCTTATCTTTCATTGAATTTGGACAACATTATAGAGAAGTTGGTCATCCCTATCAATACCCGTATCAAGGTCATGTATCTACTATCGGTTTAACTGGAATTAAAACTTGGGATGGTCCTCAATGGGGAGGAATTGTAACATTATCTACATTTAGTTTTACAACGGAATTAATTCATCATATCGGTGCTATTGGATTCAGTGGGATTAATATTAAAACGGACCAAGAAAATATGTTTTTCCTCGGGACATCGTTATGGGTAAAAAATAATTTAGATTAGTAGAGATGTAAAGCAATAGACGAAAAGAGAACGTATGAAATTGTAGATGTGAGACCTTACCTCTCAGACCACTTTGTTTGGCAATCCTGTTTTTCCTCGAGCAAAAGATATATGAAGCGCTTGCCACATTGTTTTACTGGGTGAAATATGAAGAAATTATGTAACCTCATAGAACGAGGTAAGAGTTATTATCAAACTTTGGTGAGGAGAACCGGACGGTGGGATCCGGCAAAAAGAAATAAGCTTCAACTAGGAAGGCTTCCCGTCCGGTAGATGCTTCCTAAACGATGAACGGCCGTCTGAGTATTTAAATAAAAAGAACAGGTGATTGAAACTATTCTCAACGGTACATCAATGTCTTGTGGTTTTCTTATGTATTTACTGGTGGTGCGAACTTTTTAACCGATGCATCCTCAGGAATTATTTTTTTAAGAAGGATGGCTACTGCGGAAATCAACGCGATAATCGCCACGACGATCATCAGATACCAGGCGTACCCAGGGCTACCCGTGATTGCGACCCCAAGAACCGATTTGCTGAACCAAAAATCACTACTGTTTTCTGAGAACCCAGTCGTCATGACATACAACGCAGGCACCAACGCAAGCAAGAACGTCAGAAACCCAAAACCACCACCAATATATTTCATGATTTTCAGAGTCCCCAGATGAAATACGAACGCAGCTATACCAATGAGTGCAATAAGAGCGGTCGCTATCGCAAACAGCGTCAGATACATCGAGGTTTCAATTATCGTAAAACTCTGTGTGTTCACTCCAATGATTTGTGCATTTTCCTTTGCCTCCGCATACCCCATTGACCAGGAAATCTCCTGACCAGCGATGGAACCTTTCGCCTCAATTCTGGTTAGATAAAATCCAACGTTATATTCTCCCCCGAACGTACCGGTCCCGTTCATTGTATACCATGGTCCCATGAATACCACAATGAGAAGTATCAACCCACCAATCATGCCACCAAAAGCAATGATTCCTTTCCGCATGAGTAAAGAAAACAGATTTCCTCTATTTATACACCGCTTTTTATCCTCAGATGTCGAATAGCACCTGCACAAAGATCGGGTCTTTCTCATTGACCTGTAGTATATGATAGGTCACTGCTTTAATCTCCACACCCATTTTATGCTTCGTAGTATTGTATTCCTCGCCAAACACATGGGCAGACAGATGATTCTTTTCAATGACCACCTGGAACTTCCCAAACACGAGGTTTTTCGCTCCATTTAAATACAGCAGTTCAGACAGCCAATCAACCAGCAACTGCTCAAGATCAGGGGCTTCCAACTCAATGTCGTACTGGCCCACAGCCTGTATCGTTGACGTATCGGTGATAATATCAAACATGGCCTCTGCTGCATGCTCAAAAGCCTCTGCAACAGTTTTTCCATAGGCTTTCACGCCGACATCGGCAGTATGCTCAATTAGCTCGTACTGTTTCATAATGTTGCCTTGGAGACATCGACAGGACAATGACAAGACCGTTTCTGATCAAGAGACTCAATCGTCAAATGCAATACTTTGGAAATCACCGGCTCTTTCTTCTTATACACTGATGCGATCTCATCAGCAGTCAACCTATTCTGCAGGCCAGCAGCCATGTTACACACCAGACAAAGGGAAGCAAAACAAATCCCTTTCTCTCGAGCCAAGACAACCTCCGGAACCATGGTCATGCCAACGATATCAGCAACCATGGAATACAATTTGATTTCCGCAGCGGTCTCTAAACGAGGCCCCTCGGTAACAAGATACACACCTTTCTCATGAAACGTAACATCTCTGGTTTTGTCACAGCTTTGCAACAATGCTTCTCGCAGCGTGGAGCAGAACGGTTCTGTCATATCCACATGTACTCTCTTCTCATCAAAGAACGTCTGCGAACGAGACTTCGTCGCATCAATAAAATCATGAGGGATCACCAGGTCTCCTGGCCGAATCTCCTTTTTCATAGACCCAACAGTTCCCACGGAAAGGATACAGGAGACATGACTTGATGCAAATGCTTGGATATTCCCCCGATGATTGACCCGGTGGGGTGGAAGATTGGATTGTTCTCCATGACGATGGATGAAAAACAGGTCATGAGCTCCGAGTTTGGAAGCATACACAATAACATCGCCATAGGGTGTTTCCACCCTGATTTTTTCCGGTTTTTTCATCAAATCCGGCATGTGATGTCCACAGAGTATCCCAATGTTCATAAGAACAACCAGGGACAAGAAATGTTTATTTGTTTAAAGAGATACCTATTGCGATGAAAGTCGCAGCGTTATTCTCTGGTGGAAAAGACTCAGTTTTTGCGGTGTACATCGCCCAGCAGTATGGATGGGATGTTTTCACTCTTGTCACCCTTCATTCAGAGAAACAGGATTCCTGGATGTTCCATTCGATTAATATTCATCTTACTGAACTGCTTGCGCAAGCAATCGATATCCCTCTTGTGAAGAAATCAACGAAAGGTGAAAAAGAAAAAGAACTCGTCGATTTAAAAAATCTGTTACAGGACCTTGAGATTGACGGCGTGATCAGCGGGGCTATTGCCTCAGAGTATCAACGGACCCGTATCGAAAAAATATGTGACGAGATAGGAATCAAGTCGTTTACCCCTCTCTGGCATAAGAACCAGGAACTCCTGTTGCGGGACCAGGTGAAAGCTGGATTCCACATCATCATTGTCGGCGTGTTCGCCTCTGGGTTTGATGAGACCTGGCTAGGCAAAACCATCGATGAACAAACGATCGATGCCCTTGTGTCCCTTCATGAAAAATATAGGATCAACATCGCTGGTGAAGGTGGAGAATTTGAGACACTGGTGCTCTCCGGACCCTTGTTTTCCCAGAAACTCGTGATTGATGAATCTGTAAAAGAATGGAATCGAGACAATGGTATTTTCCAGGTGAAGAGTGCGCATCTTGAGAAACGCTAGTACACGATGTAGCCCAGGGCTCTGAGTTGTTGGAGAAATAGAAAGAGTCGCTGATCGATGTTTTTTCCATCAGGGAATTCCTTGGTAACCACTTCCAGGATTTCTTTCACAGTTTTGGTTCCCTCGCACTGTTTCCAGATGGTTGACCCGAGTTTATCAAGGTTGGCTTTGAAGGTGTTGTCTCGCTTCAGCACTTTGCAAAAGGACTTACCGAAGTTACTGGTAAATTTTGGGACTGTTATCACCACAAGACCGTCGTTGGTCGTTGACCATTCGAAGTCTAACCGTTTCGGTTTGTATAAAAGAAACTCATCAGCGGTCGGAAGCCCTTTACTCTTTGTCTTTCGCGTAAATTTCCCTCAATGGGATGTATGCAAGGAGTGCTGCGATGAAGACCCAGACAAGCACCGCTGGTAGAATCGGCGGATAGTCAAAGACCGCGAAGTTAAATCCTCCGATAATGAGGAACGCGACGATGACGCCCATCAAGGCCTCTCCTGCGATCAATCCCGCGGTGAGAAGAAGTCCAGTTCTTATAATCTTTTCTTTTGGTGCTACATCGGTTTGCTTGATAGCAAGCTCCCAATCGCTAATCTCTTCTTCATTTGCTGACCCGTATTTCTTTGCGATAGCCCTGTTGGTGATAGCGCGGACGATACCGCCAGCAAAAATCGGAGTACTCAACGTGAACGGGAGATAAATACCAATCGCAACAGGTAGAACTGGTAGGTTAATGAGGATTAACACGAACGCAAGTACTGCCCCAGCGACCACGAACGGCCAGACCATTTGTCCGCCAAGGACGCCCTGAACGATACCCTGCATAAGGAATGCCTGTGGCGCAGGCAGATTCGTACTGCCGATATGGTACGCTTTGTCCAATGCTTGGACAACCAATGCAAGAATCGGGGCAGCAGCAGCAACACCGACGATTTCCGCAATCTGCTGGTTCCGAGGTGTTGCACCAATCATCTGACCACACGTCATCGACTGCAAGACATCCCCGGAGATCGCAGCGGCACAGCAAATCACCGCGGCAATAAGAATCGCAATACCGGCGGCGCCAACATTTCCGGAAAGACCAAACCCAAGAAGAATTAATGAGGTGATCAGTAACACGGAGACCGTGACACCAGAGATTGGGTTATTGGATGATCCCAAAAGTCCGGCCATATATCCAGCAATCGCGCTGGAAATGAACGCAAATAAAATCGCGAACACCGCCATGACTGCGGACACCACCCATAGACTTGAAATCCACACATACACAAGGAAGACAGGAATGGTGAGTAAACCAATCATGAGGAACACAAACTTGATATTAAGATCAGTGTCTGTCCTCTTCTTTACTTCCACTTTCCCGCCTTTAATACCTGCAATAGCTTCTTTAATGCCACTAGCAAGGTTCGATCGGAGTTTAAAGATCGTGTACAGACCACCGACAACCATGGCGCCGACACCAATATACCGGATGTAGTTTCCCCAGATAGCGAAGAACCCCCAGATCTGGTACCCGGCATCAGCATTTCCGAACCCTAACGCAAGTGCATCCGTCACTTCTGATGGAGAAACCGGCGCTGGAAGCCCTGTTGCCAAGGCGATAAGCGGAACAAGAATAACCCAGCCGAGGAGACCTCCGACAAACACGAAGGAAGCAATCTTAGGCCCGATAATCCAGCCGACACCAAGCAAGGCAGGAGACGTGGCAGTTCCACCATAGAAGACCCCTGATTTCTCTCCGCTGCCGATGTCGAATTTTCCGATATTTACAATACCATGGATCGCGCCAGCAAATATTTTAAGACCAACCTGACCGAATTTGAACAAACCAGCTGCCAGAACACCAACAATAAGCCAAACCCCGCTGACGCCACTTCCCTTAGATTTCTTCCCTGATTCAGCAGCTTCTCCACCAACCGTTGTGGTTAACACCGCGGCAACCGCGACCCCTTCGGGGAACGGTAAATCGGTGTTAATGATAAGGGCGCGTCTGAGCGGTACCATCCAAAACACACCAAGCATACCACCAAATAACGCAATCAATGTCGTTTCAACATAATGAATCTCCGTCCAGGTTCCCATGAGAACCATGGCAGGGATCGTAAAAATGACTCCCGCGGCCAGTGCTTCACCAGCGGCAGCGCCCATCATCCCTATATTGACTTCTAAAATCGTTCCTTTAAAAGGTTTGAGAAACGCAAACGCCAGAACTGCCCCAGGGATAACCGCAGACACGGTCATTCCGGCATACAAACCGAGGTACGCGTTTGCTGCTCCAAGGATCACAGCTAGAAGAGCCCCAACCAACACTGCTTTCAATGTTAATTCTGGTATCTTCTTCTCAGCCGGGATAAATGACTTGAAATCGTCTCGAGATGTCATAAGATATCAATATGAATAATATATTTCAGTGTTTATAAAACCATCGGTTTAAAAGTCTCTGCTCATAAGGAGGCAATCATGGTTATATTTCCAGAGGATATCGTAATATCCCGGCAAGACCACTGAACGCAGCGTACAATGATTCTCCTTCCTCGCTATTCCTTGAGATCAGCTTCACCGTTGCACTCGTTTTTTCCGCAAGGTCAGACAACTCATCGACCAAATCCACTTTCTGCGTAATCTCCATGGGAATTGAGGTCTTACACGTAGGACATGCTGGTGGCGTAAAACTCTCCAAGGCTTCCTCGGTCATGGTTTTCTCCTGCGTATACCCACAGGAGTGACACTGCATGGTCACCCGGTACTTCCGCAGATCCTCTGAGAGAAGCAACGTATCAACCACACCCATCTCAAGGGCTTTTCTCACCTGATGTTCCCCGTAGACAGCCATGCTTTTCTCTGACTTTTTTACTTCAGATAAGAATCGCTTCATGACCTTCTTTTCCTGAGAAATTTTCAAATCGGTCATCTTATCAGCTGCATTTGCAACGAGCTCCCGCAGACCAAACTCATCGGTATAGCCGGTGTCAAACGTATCGATGATCTTCTTCTGAATCTCATAATGGAGATACACTTCATCAACGAAATATTGTTTCGTCGGACCAGAGCCACCAACCAAAATACCTTTCATTTTCGGCTCTGCAAGGAAGATTTCACTTGCCCGCTCCCCGCATTTCACAAACCACTCATGGGCAGCAATCTCCGTGTTCCGTTCGAATCTTCGTTGAGACTGACCTCCTCTTCCGTGTTTCCCAGGAACCTGCGATGTCATGTACCGCAGCATCTCAACGCGACTCCCGCGCAACATCCCGACCGTACACTCTCTTCGATCAATAAGAAATAATCCGTAAATTTCCTTCTCTGTCAGCATCTCTTCTAACGGTTGTATATAGAACTCTGAGTCACAACGATACAAAAACGTGATCACTGGCATTGGTGGCTCGATGACGTATGCGACCATGTCGGTTTTGTCAGCACCGACGCTTTTATGGCCAACAAACATGGCTAGTCCGCGCGGCGGTGGTTGCTTGAACGTTTTCAAACGACTCATGATCGATTCAATCGCAGAAAGAACATTCTTCATGGTTGTCTTTGACTTGATATTCTGAGATTGCGAATATTCATTTCGAAGGTACGATACGACATCAAAGATTTGTTTAGAGGGCGGGACATACAACGAAATCAGTTCGGTGTGTTTGCCTCTGCATTTCTTCAACTCTTCCAGTTGTCGTTTCAGGTCGTAGATCTGCCGCTGTGTCATTTCATCTGCCATGGTCGTATCACCTTTTTGATATACTTTCTCGTATCATCATTCTTAAAATCATAACAAGGATTTGTTATAATGAAAAACGTTCCCCTTTCATCGGGGTCAGGACTTCTGCAGTATCTTTCAATGATTCCACGAGCGGTGCCCTGTCAGCACTATGGAATAGGATGATTTTTTCTGGCTTACATTGCTTTGCAAACTCAACCAGTTCACTATGACCTGCATGCGCAGAGAAATCATAGTATTGGACTTCACAGTCCACTTTTTCAACGACACCGTAGAAGTTAAGCTTCCCTTTTTCCATCAGAAGCCTACTATTGGTTCCCTCGACCTGATACCCGGTGAGAAGGACCGCGCTTTTCCGATCATTCTTGAGCTTGTTCATATAGGATAAAACAGGACCGCCATCCATCATTCCACTGGAGGTAATGACCACCGGTCCTTTCATTGCCATTTTCCGACCGTGGTCTGAATGGACCACGTTGACCTTCTTAAACGCTTTTTTTAGGTCATCGACCGACCGGAGGTACTTCGGGTACTTCAAATAGAGTTTCGAAATCTTTTTCCCCATGCCGTCAAACCAGACGTCATACCCAGCGTTTTTCAGTACGAGAAGGATTTCTTGTGATCGTGCGACCGCAAACGCTGGAATGATTACGGTACCGCCTCGATTGACGACTTCCTTGATTTTTTCAAGAAATGCTCGTTCCATTTGCTCTCTGTTTTCATGTTCCCTCCCTGCGTATGTTCCCTCCATGAAAAGCATGTCGCAAGGAACTGGTTTTGTTCCTCTGACAAGTCTTGTATCAACCACGTTTAAATCACCGGTGAACAATAGTCGTTTTTCCCCAATCAGTTCAAACATGAGCGAGCCAGGAATATGACCAGCGGAGTGGAAACGAACGCTGTAGTTCTCACCAAGGTCTCGCATCTTTCCTGGTTCGACCGGAACATAACTATGCTCTGCTTCTTTGACATCGGCATTGTTAAATGGAATTGAGTAGCCGTCCATCTGTGCGATCTTGACGGTATCTTTCTGCAATAAATTGCTCACGACAGCGGTTGGTTCTGTCGCGATGATGCGATGATCTGATTGTGAGCAGAGCCAGGGGATCATCCCGCAGTGATCAAGATGCGAATGAGTAAGGAATGTGAGATCAATCGGTGGTGGCGGCAGTGGAAACGTGGGTGGTTTTCCTGGCGACATCCCATAATCAAACAGGAACCTCATATCTTCAAGCTCGAGCACCATGGCGAGATTTCCGACTTCGTCGCTGCCACCAAGAAATTGACATTTCATACTAGAATTCATTTACATCAACCTTTTCACAATCAGAGCCTCCTAAAGAAAAAAGAGGTTGATTAATCTTTGGTCATCTCTCCAGAGGCTTTACAATGAGCATTGTCTCGTCTTTCTCAATGATTACGACTTTCGTATTTGGTTCAATCACGACCTCTGATTTCGCCTGCCAGTATTCTCCTTTGTATCGCACGAACCCTGGTTTTTCTGGGGTGATACGTTCGATTGCGACCGCTTTTTCTCCAGCAAATTTACCTACTGGTGATTTTTTCTTTCGTATCTGAAGTACTTTATACAGGAGGAACGCAAAGAATAGTGCGAAGAGCACGATTACGAACAGCATGATGGTTATTGCATCTATCATATACTCACCTGATATCAACCATTTTCTTGTTGGATAGCTTGGAATGAGAAATATCGATCCGATGACAAGGCAGATGATCCCGCCGATGCCAACAGCACCGAAGCCAGGGGTAACGAATATTTCTACGGCGAGGAGTAGGCATCCGATAATTATAAAGATTATGCTTAACGTGGAGATGCTAAATCCAGATCCAATCAATGATAGCAGGATTGCGATGACGCCAAACACCTCAGCACCATATCCTGGTGTGGAGATTCCTACCAGCAACGCAAAAATCCCTAGCATCAACAACAAAGAAGTCAGGATAGGGTTTGAGATAAGTTTCAGTATCTGAATTTTCAATGAAGGTGAATACCTTACTTGCTCTGCAGCTCTTGTGTGCAAGGTGATTGTACCTGCAGCAGTGGTCACGTTTCTCCCGTCAATATCGTTTAAAAGCTGGTCAATACTGGACGCGACGATTTCGATGACGTTGCTGTTTTTTGCGACGGTCGCATTCACGTTCCTGTTCTGAGTGATGAACAACTTTGCCAGTGTTTCATTTCGCCCATACATCACCGCTCGTTCTTGGAGCCATTCCACGAGCGCGTTGATGATTTTCGAATCGTTGATGAATCGTGTTCCTTCAAGACTTGTTTCAATAGGTTGACACGATCCGATGATGGTGTGATCTGCCATGGCTGCAAGTGGTGTGCTCAGCAAAATAAAAGTTCCTGCTGACCACGCGGTCGCCCCGCTTGGATAGACATAACCGATAACCGGGATGTCACTCTGTTTAATCATCTCAGCGATTTCAAAGGTTTGATCAAGCCCACCTCCTGGTGTATTCAAAAGAAGGATCACTGCTTGGGCATCATTTGCCTCAGCTTGTTTTAAGCTATCAGTCATCACTTCAACCGTGGATTGATCAATGGTGTCGGTAATTTCTACAAGGACAACACTTGAGGTTTGAGCGGATGCACTACTTGACAAAAAAAGAAGAAAAAAAAAGAAAAAAATCAGAGGATGGTAGATCTTTCTCATTGTTCGACTTTTTTATTGACTGCTTTTGCTATTCCCGCCATAGTTCCTATTTCACCGCCGGGAACAATAATAAGGTTTTTCTCCCGTGCTATCTCCGTGAGTGTCTGTAATTCTCGAAGTCGTAAAGCGATCGGTGTTTTTTCATACAGTTTTGCCGCCTCCGTCATTTTCGCTGAGGCTAGAAGTTCTCCTTCTGCCATAATGATCCTTGATCGTTTCTCTCGCTCGGCTTCTGCTTGTTTTGCGATTGCCCGAAGCATTTCTTCCGGTAATGAGACATCTCGTAATGTGACGGCTGATATCTTAATTCCCCAGGGGTCAGTGCCGGTGTCTAAGATGGCTTGAAGACTTTTGTTCAGTTCTTCTCGTTGTGATAAGAGTTCATCAAGGTTTTTTTGACCAAGGATATCTCTTAACGTCGTCTGTGCAAGTAAACTGGTCGCCATGTCATAGCGTTGCACTTCAATAATTGCTTTTTGTGGATCTGTTATTCTGAAATAGACCACAGCGTCAACATCGACAGTCACATTATCACGAGTGATGATTCGTTGTTTTGGGACATCGATGACTCGTGTTCTCAAATCCATTCGAATAGGTTTGTCAATAATAGGGATAATGAACACGAGGCCAGGACCTTTTATCCCCATTAATCTTCCTAATCGAAAGATTACAATTCGTTGGTACTCCGGCATGATCTTTATCGCTGATGCAAGGACTGCTATCAGAAAGAGTACGATAATAAACAAAACGACAAGCATTGTGTTGATATCTGCCATAATTTTTTTACCTCCAGTGTCGAAAAACTACTTTCTATTCTTAAGTGTTTCTGTAGAGGTGTTAATTGAAACGATATTTTTAAAAAGCCCCCTCCCTTATAATGTATCCTTTATAGGGAGATGAGTCATGTCTGAAATTATTGCCATAAAGGCACGTGAGGTCCTTGATTCTCGGGGAAATCCAACTGTTGAAGTCGATGTGATTACAAAACAAGGTATTTTTCGAGCGATGACTCCTAGTGGTGCGAGTGCAGGACAACATGAAGCCTTAGAACTACGAGATGGCGACAAAACAAGATACTTCGGGAAAGGAACGTTGAAAGCAGTTGACAATGTGAATAAGAAGATCGCCCCGAAATTGATTGGGTTGGATTGTCGTCACCAGGAAACCATTGATTCTATCCTGCTTAAAATCGATGGGACAGAAAACAAAGGCAAGCTTGGCGCGAACGCGGTGCTTCCCGTGTCGATGGCGGTAACGAAAGCTGGTGCTGTTGCCAACGGTATTCCTCTCTACGTGTATATCGGTGAATTATTTGGCGTGATTCCCTATCGTTTACCCGTTCCAATGTGTAATGTCATTAACGGAGGAAAACACGCAGGTCAGGAGAACTCAATCCAGGAGCATATGCTCATGCCGACCGGTGCAAAAAATTTTACTGAAGGAATCAGAATGATTTCTGAGAGTTACCATCATCTTGCAAAACTATTAAAGGGGAAGTTTGGTGCGGGCGGTGTTCTGATAGGTGATGAAGGCGGGTTTGCACCTGCTCAGATCATTGATATCCATGACCGTCTTGATCTGATGTTGAAGGCAGTTGAGAACGCGGGATATAACAACAAGATGAAGATTGCGTTAGATCCTGCATCCAGTGAGTTTTTCTATGACGGTATCTACAAGATAGGCGAGAAATCATATTCTGGTGGGGAGATGGTTGATTTCTATGTTGATCTCTGCAAAACATACCCGATTGTGAGCATTGAAGATGGCCATGCGGAGGATGACTGGGACTCCTGGGTGGAGATGACAAAGAAATTAGGGAATAAAATTCAGATTGTTGGTGATGATTTGTTTGTCACGAATACAAAACGCATTAAGAAAGGGATTGAGTTGCAAGCGGCAAACTCTGTGCTCATTAAACTCAATCAGATCGGTTCTGTCACAGAGACATTGAATGCGATTAAGATGGCGCAGGATGAGGGATGGACTGCAGTGGTGAGTCATCGCAGTGGGGAAACCGAAGATAATTTCATTGCTGATCTCGTGGTGGGGACAAGTGCGGGGCAGATTAAGACTGGTGCACCAGCAAGAAGCGATCGTAACGCGAAGTATAACCAACTCATACGTATCGAAGAAGAACTTGGGGAGAAAGCAGAATATATCGGGGTTGATTTCCGGGAGCTCCTGTAGAGAGCGTAAACATTTTTATCTACGTGGCGATACACCTCATGGAGGCATAGTAATGAAAATACTTATTACTGATAAGACAGAAAATGAGGTTGTCCAACAGTTGAAAGACGCTGGTCAAGAAGTCACTTTTAATGAAATGGATGCGGCAACGCTGCTCAAAGAGATCCCAAAGTACGATGGGCTCATGGTGCGAAGCAGGACAAAAGCAACTGTTGATGTCATCAACGCAGGAGCAAAAGGCAGCCTGAAGGTTATCGGACGGGCAGGAATTGGTGTGGACAACATTGATCTTCCAACGGCATCGAAGAACAAGATCAAAGTCGTGAACGCTCCGACCGGTACGACCGAAAGTGTCGCTGAACTTGCGTTCGGACTGATGCTTGCTGCGTCACGGTCAATTCCACAGGCAGACCATTCGATGAAGCAGGGGCTGTGGGAGAAGAAAGCGTTCAAAGGTGTCGAGCTTTGCGGAAAAACGCTTGGAATTATTGGAATCGGGCGGATTGGGACTGAGCTTGGGAAACGAGCACTCGCGTTCAACATGAAAGTCCTTGCCTATGACAAGTACATCCAGAAATCACCGACTGCGAAGATTGCGATGGTGTCGTTGGAAAAATTACTCAAAGAATCTGATTATCTTTCGCTGCATATCCCGTTTGTGAAAGAAGAAGGAGCCACGATTAAAGAACCTGATTTTGAGAAGATGAAAGACGGTGTTATCATCATCAACTGTGCCAGGGGTGGTGTGGTTGATGAACAAGCATTGTTGAAGCACTTAAATAGCGGGAAAGTCCGAGCAGCAGCTCTTGATGTCTATGCAGCTGAACCCCCGACGTTTAAAGAGCTTGTCAACCACCCGAAGGTTGTCTGTACACCACATATCGGTGCATCAACGAAAGAAGGACAGTTACGGGCTGGTAAGATTTGTGCTGAGCAGATGTTAATTGTTCTTTCCGGGAAGACACCTGATTTTTGGGTGAATAAAAAATGATGGGAGGAAAATGAGTAGAAAAGACATCCCTAGTAACGCAATGAAGAATCTTGATGGCATCATCGAAAAGATTGATCATCATATCGGGGAGAAGGAAAAAATACGGGAAGATGCGTTGAAGACTTCCCGGGATATCATTATTTGTTGTCGAAGAGGCATTCAGCAGCTCCACCGCGATCAGATGGATGAGGCGGAGAATTATATTAAACAAGCATCTGCGAAGCTTGCGCAGTTATATGATTTTACCAAGGATCATCCTGATATTTTCCATGCAGGATTTGTGGAGAATGCGGCCCAGGAGTTTGTCGAGATTCACTGCCTGTATAACATCATGAAAGGGCAGGATCTCCCTGACCCGGATAAAATTCAAACCACGTATAGCGCGTACCTGCTCGGGCTGTGTGACGTCGTCGGGGAGTTGCGACGCGGCGCCCTGGATTTTATGTTGGATGGAAATACCGCGAAAGCAAACGAGTACCTGCAACATATGGACCGGATCTATGATGCGATCATGAGTTTTGATTATCCTTCGGCATTGGTTCCTATTAAAAAGAAGCAGGACATGGTCCGTGGTCTTATTGAAAAAACCCGAGGGGAGCTCGTGGTTTCGAACTGTGAACGACGAATCAATGAGAGAACCCATGAGTTCCACGGTATCCTAGATCAAGCGAATGAGGAAAAAACCAACAGGAAGAAAAAGGCGGTAGCTGGTGAGGAAGAGGATATCGATATTGATAAAGTGTGGTAGGTTTTCTTCAGTAACCTCGTTTTTTACGAAATGTTTATAAAAAGCCTTTATATACTTCAAGGAGAGAAATCTTATTATGGTTGAGGTTTCGGTGGAAAACATCGTTGTGTCTTTTACAATTTCGTCGTCGTTGGATTTATCGGAACTCGCGGGGATTCTCCCCGATGTAACATATAATCCTGATGAGGTTCCCGCAATAGTAATGCAGTTTTCTAAACCACGCTCTATGGCAACCCTGTTTTCCACGGGGAACGTGGTGGTGACCGGGCCAAGAAGCATGGATGAGGTCCATGAAGTCGTTAAAATGGTTACTGATCGTCTGAATGTCATTGGTGTACCGTTGGAAGAAACACCAGAGATTAAGGTAATGAACGTGACCGTGTCAACTGATCTACACCAGTCGTTGAAATTACGACGTCTCGCGAAATCCCTACAAACCGTGGAATATAACCGGAAGGTTTTCCCTGGATTGGTTTATAAAGGAGATGACCCAAACACTGTTATACTGCTGTTTGATTCGGGGAAGATTGTCTGCAACGGAATCAGGCTTGAAGACGTTACTGTTGCTCTTGATAAAATGTTGGAAAAACTGTTATCATTTGGTATAAAAAAGGAGGAAAATGTATGCCAGACGTAAAAGTAGAAAATATTGTCGCGTCAACGTCGTTTTCCGATAAATTGGATTTGGACGTTATCGCACAATCATTGGAAGAAGCGGAATATGAGCCAGAGCAATTCCCTGGGCTTGTGTATCGGTTGGCCAGTCCAAAAACCGCTACCCTCTTGTTTCGGAGTGGGAAGGCGAATTGTACTGGTGCGAAAAATATTGAGGATGTCAGAACCACGATTAATATCATTGCGGAGAAACTGAAGAAGTTAGGTGTTGAGGTCTATAAAGACCCTGAGATCGTCATTCAGAACATTGTCGCGATTTCTGATCTTGGCGGCGAGTTGAACCTCAATGAGGTTGCCATGGCGCTTGGGTTAGAAAACGTTGAGTATGAGCCAGAGCAGTTCCCTGGGCTTGTCTATCGTATCAAAGAACCTAAAGTGGCTATGCTCCTGTTTGGCTCGGGGAAGATCGTGTGCACGGGGGCACGGAAGATCACAGATGTTTCCCTTGCGGTGGAGAAACTTTCTCAGGAACTCACTTCACTTGGTCTGATCCATCATTAATATAATTCTGGTTCGGTGAAAAAAGAGCTCTTTGCAGGAAGAGTTCCCCAAATTTTTTTTAAAAATACATTCGTTTTAAGTGTTTTCTCATAAGGACTGTCCCGGTAGCGTGAGGTATCGGGGATGAATGCTATTTGGTTCGTTGCTGGTCATTGTGTTTGCGGGGGGATCAGGGAGTTATATTTATCTACCTGTTTCTCATTCAGGGGCATGTGAGGGGGTCTAAAGAATTGAATTGAAAAATTCTTTTTCATTCTTTTCCTCCCAGACTTTTTAGACCCCTTCTCTTAATTCTCTTTCTCGAAATACTTCATAAAAAAGACGTGTTGTACATTTTATCTGTGAATAATATGCTACTTCATAAAAAAGGAGAATGGGGAGGGCATTGCCCTCGAACGAATTAGTTTGTCTTGAAGAATTCTTTTAGGTCATCGACTTTTGGATTCATCATGCCGCTGATTCTCACTGAGAAAATATCTTCCAACATCATGATTTCTCTGATATATGTCGAGTATTTCTTGTTGATGAACTCAGTGAATCGTTTTGCAACGCTGATGTCTTTTGCGGTGAAACAGAGCATCACATCATATTGACCATGGAGCATGCAGGCGGTTTGGACGAAAACACCAAGGTTTTTCCCTGAATATTTCTTGAATCCATCGATAACGTCATCAATGACGTCGTTCGCAGGCTCGTTCGATCGTTTGATCAACATGATGTAGTGGCGCACACCTAGTTTTTCCTTATCTGGTATTGCTGTATATCCCCAAATTGTTTTGTTGTTCTCGAGTCGTTTAATAATACGCCATACTTTCTGTCTGGAAAACCCGCAGGTTTTTGCGATTTTGTCTATACTCTCGTTGGAATTTCGTTGCAGCTGCTCAATTACTCGCTTCTCATCTTGGTCTATTTGTTTTCTGCTACTTTTAGCCATAATTTTTTTCCCCCATGATGTATTGTTTTAATAAGAGCTGATTTTTAGCTCTTTTATTACCTTTCTTTGTCTAGGAGACTAGAGAACCACTATACCATTTAATGTTATTAATGTTTCGCATAGGGGCTTGTATAAGCCAGTATAAAGACCTTTTGAGAAACATTTATATTCCCAATAAGTATTTTCTTTTGGGGGTTGCAGAGTTAATAGATGAAATCTCTTTTTTTACTCTTCAACTTCCCCTTTCCTCCCTTTTTTCAGAAGGATACATCGTTATTCTAAGATATAAGAAACACAAAATGGTTTTTAATACTTTGCAATATTAGGGATGATGCCGTATGTCGAACCGCTGTCTTGAAACAAAATGCATACAATGCTGCATCGAAACAAACATGATACTTTCATATCGTGATATTGAAAACATTCAAAAAATGGGATATGATCGCCAATTTTTTGTTTCAGAATGCAATGGATGGTTACAGCTGAAGAATCACCAGGGTCGTTGTGTGTTTCATAATGGGACACGATGTACCATTTATCACCAGAGGCCGGAAGGATGTACCCTCTATCCCGTGGTCTACGATAAAGACAACCAGTGTGCGATCCTTGACAGCGAATGCCCGCAGAAGCTCTGTTTTCCACTCGTAAAATCCAAAATACAACAACTCCTTGATCTTATTTCAACACTGGAACGCGAACGGAATCAACGATAAAAGCAAAAAAAGAAATCAGTAGATAATCTTCTGAAATAAAAAGAGAAAATTGAATACGTTATATTTAATACCACTATCAAATGACCCTAAAAAAGGAACTCACCTCTTTTGATCTCACCAGCATTGTCGTTGGGTCCATCGTTGGGGCAGATATCTATATTGCGTCTGCACTCACCGCAGGGCTACTTGGTCCCGCGGCAATTCTTGTGTGGGTTGTTGCAGGAATCTGTGCAACCATTATTGCCCTGGTATTTGCGTATTGTAGTTATTATGTTCCGCGCGTTGGTGGCCCATTTGCATATGTCTCCGAAGCATTCGATGATTTCTACGGGTTTCTCACCGGCTGGAGTATTTGGATCGCAGAAATACTCTCATTACCGGTGTTCGCGATTGCGTTCGTCCAATATCTTCAATACTTTGTTAGCTTAGAGTTCTACCAACAGATCATCATCAAAGGATTGTTTTTATTCACTTTAACTTATGTCAACATCAGAGGAGTAAAAGCTGCAGGGAGAATTAACGATATTTTAACGATTGTAAAACTCGCTCCCCTTCTTCTCATCATAATCCTCGGTATTGGCTTTTTTACTATACACCCTCAGACGCTCTCTTCAAATTATCTCCCGTTTGCTCCGCTTGGATTTGGAAATTTTGGTGTTGCATTGGTATTGATTTTCTGGGCGTATGTCGGATTTGAAATGGGTACTCTTCCCGCAAGTGAAGTGAGAAATCCACGAAAAACAATTCCTAAAGCTATTATCACCGGGATGATTATTGTCACCATCTTCTACCTTCTCACAAACTTTGTTGTGTATGGTCTTCTCAACTGGACAACACTTGAAACAACAAAGGTCCCCCTGGTTCTGACAGGAATAACACTCTTAGGAACCGCCGGGGCAGTTATCATGGCGATCGGTGCATTGGTCTCTGTTTCCGGTTCTGATGAATCAGGGACCCTCGGAACCGCTCGGCTTTCTTATGCGATGTCAATCGACGGTCTCTTCCCCAAATTATTTTCAAAAGAACATCCAAAGTATCGGACACCGTACACGGCGTTACTCGTACAAGGAATCATTGCCTTTTCTCTTAGTATTTTTTCTGGTCTTTCAGACTTGATTTCTTTTTCTGTTTTTAACTTAGCATTTGCATTTCTGTTAACATGTCTTGCGTTACTTGTCCTTGGAAAAAGAAATAAGCTGAAGAAATTATTTGGGCAGCGTATTCTTCCAGTGGTTGGAATTGTGATATGTCTCTATCTGATTAGCATGTTCCTGATCGGCGCAACACCCCTGTTTATAAAAGTTATTGGAATCATTGTCATAGCGCTTGGAATTCCCCTCTACGTTTTCTTCTCACCGAAAACAGACATCCATCATCTCAAGGCGCTTTTCCTTTCTGAGGAAACAATCTTTATGCGGCAGTTTCAACGAACAGATCGTTTTTTAGCACATTTTCTTAAACATCTTCATCGAGTCTATCAAAAAATAAAATCAAAAAAAGAAAAACAGTAATCTTTTAAATTCGTTACTATTAAGAAAGCCGCCGAAGGGATTACCCAAAAAGATACAAATCCTACAAGATAAAAAAGTGCAGGGGAAGGGATTTGAACCCCTAATTACCGGCATGATAATGACTGACCGTTAAATATTTACTCCATATCAAAAGGACATTTCTTTTTACAGAGGGTTCAAATTCTTTTTATCATCTTGAAAACTTAACTTTCTTAAGAACCTGCAACGAATGAGAAATGCCGATAAACAAAGGATAAAGACCTTTTGTGACATTCCTTCCAATTATTTTAAATAAATTTGAATTGTAAAATTGTTCATATGCTTTTATATATCCGTTCCTTAAATCCTCAGCAGTCATATTCTTCGGTTGAAACACAACCTTTGTGCAATCATATTGACTCCAATCCTTTGTTAAAATCCGCATTTGCTCATCGAACATCGTAAATAAAGGTGTGCTTGGGAACGGAGTTAGAATGTGGAATGTTGCACTATCGATATCTGAGTCACAGACAAAATCCAATGTATCGTCGAAAATCCCAAGGGTGTCTGAATCAAAACCAAACATAAACGATCCTGCGACATTCATCCCAAAATCATGAATTTTATTTATAACAGCCTTATATTCGTCGACTACATTTGATTTCTTCCCGATTGAATTAATCGACTGCTGAGAGATTGAATCAAAACCAATAGACCATGAAATGCACCCCGCATCTCGGGATAGTTTCAAGAGTTCTTCATCTTTAAACAATGTATTTGCATTCCCAAAACAATAAAATTTTTTATTTAATTTTTCCATTTGTTCGAATAGAAGTTTAGTGTATCCAACGTCGATAGTCAAAGAGGCATCGTTGAAAAGTAAATATTTCTGAGGAATTGAATGTATTTCTGCGATAACTCTTTCAACAGATTTGACATGAAACGTTCCGTATCCAGTGCTATTTGTGATAGCGCAAAAAGTACAACCGTATGGACACCCACGTGTCGCTTCAATCGGCGCTGCAATGGTCAAATTCCTTTTAGAAGTCCTGGTGAATGGAATAAATGAAAAATCAATGGCTTGTTCCTGCCGATATATCGGTTTTAATTCCCCTCTTTTAGCATCGTGAAGTAACTGAGGCCATAACTCCTCACCTTCTCCTATTACAAGAGCGCTTGCATGATGTTTTGCTTCCTGAGGCATTGCAGACGGATGCCAACCACCCAAAACAACTTGTTTTCCCCTTTTTATGAACTCATCGGCAATTGCATAGGCTCTCGGTGCCTGATACGTCATAACAGAAATTCCAATCAAATCATAATCATCTTCAAAATTGATTTTTTCAAATCGTTCATCCATTATCTTTAGGGAATGCTCAGTGGGAGTTACATTTCCTAATGCCTGAAAAGTAGATATTGTGTTGTTAAAGAACGTTTTTTGTATTTTAGTAGAGAGAGAATTAGATTTCTTTTGAGTTTGAGGGTATACCAAGAGAATTTTCATTTCAGTTAGTAGGAATCGGTCTGTTTTTAATTACTTTTCGAAAATGAAGGTGTTTTAAATGAAATATGCAGGTGAAGGGATTTGAATCCCTAATTACCGGTTAAATTCTAAGTAGGGGATAATAATTACTCCTATAAAAGACTATAATTTCATATGTTTTTCAGGTCATCCCTGTGATGTCATAGGGTTTTTGTGCAGGATGCCAATCAAATTGTATCATGCGAGGAAGTATTGCAAAGGAATTATCCATTCCAAAGATTGGTTTTGGGAACAACCTTGGTCTTCCCCAAAAGTTCTGGTTCCAAGTGGTACCTGAAATGAATTTCTGGTAGAATCGAGCATGAATAATATTTTTCAGAAACGTATTCATGGAAATGTTGATATTATATGAGTCCTCAATCATGATACCAATATTCCAATGCCGTATGATGTTTCTTTCAACCTGGATTCCACTACAAAAATCGGTAAAAAGTATACCAATAGATTGATATCGAGTGTCAATTTTCGGGGGGTTATCAATATAATTTGATAGAATAGAATTGTGAAAAGACGAACCTTCCATCGCTATTGCTCGGGTATTATTATAGAAGTAATTATTGGATATTGTCGTAAACGATGCATGTTCCAGAGTTAATCCTATATTATGAGATATGATTGAATTGTTTGATATTATACAATAAGAAATATCCGAGAGATAAATGTCAAATCCATAACCTCGAACGCAATTTATGCGATTATTCGTAATAGTACAATTTGAACAATCGTACATCCATATTCCAAACCCATGCTCTGACAAAAACGTATTTTGGGCAAAATTACAGAATTCACACCGATAAAAAAACATTACATTTGCGATTGTTCCATTGAATATATTATCTGAAATTGTAATATTTCTTAACTTTCCATAATGATAGGCGGTATTAAGAATAACACTATCCTCGCTATCTATACTATAGAAAGTGAACCCTGATATTGTAACATAACTACTTGAGAGTGAGATGAGGGCTTCACCAGATAAAATTTTAGCGGTTATTCTTGTCGTGTTTTTTGATTCCCCAATGAGTCGGATGGCTGTTGGAATAACAATTGTTTCAGTGTACAATCCGCTGTAGACAAATACAGTATCACCATCATGTGAATCGTTTATTGCATCCTGAATCTTACTATAGTTTCCTGGTCCACTCCCACCGACATACAACCAGTTCCCTCTTGATGTCGGGAGTGGTTTCTCAGTATCCTGTGCAATCGCTGGAATGATCCCTGCTCCAACGAACAAGAGAATGATTCCAACCGCCAAACCTTTCTTCACATAAGTATCTTTCATTCACCATCATCCTCCAATATCATATGGTTCTTGTGCAGGATGCAAATCGAACTGAACCAAAGGTTTTTCTCCAAGAATCAGTTTTGGCAAGATTCTTGGTCTGTTCCAATAGTTTCCATTATAACTACAAAAAGGGGAGGATTCAGGATAAACATTAAATGCATTCAATATGAAATTATTATGAGTGACTCTGGTATAAGAGGAATTTACGAGACGAAGACCAAAACCACGCTGTATTCTCCTTAGCCCCCCATTATACTTGATATCATTGGTTGATATCGTGTTATTATGTGAATAGTCAAGAGCTATGCCAATGTATTTGTTAAAACTGATGGCATTCCACATGATAGTATTGCGGTCACAGATGCTAAAATAAATACCAGCAATAGAGTTTTTTGAGATGGTGTTCATTGAGATATTGTTACTATCGGATTGAAAAAGAATAGCCCCATACCGACATGAGCTAATACTATTTCTAGAAATACGACAGTTATCCGTATACACGAGGTAAATGCCAACGCTTGTATTAGAGAGATCACAGTTCTGGATAGTTATGTTATGACAATTTACGAGCACCACTTGGCCTGCGTCATCAACTACCATATCTGATTTACCATCTAAAAATACGAGAGGTTTGCCATTAACGATATTGTTCATCACAGTATTTTGATAGAAACCAATAATCACAATGCCGTCGTTACGGAAAACATTGGCAGAGATGTTATTATAATCCGACTGTTCAAGGACGATACCCCCGTAATTATCTGAGATGGTATTCTCCGAGAGGAGGTTATAGTAAGAATCATAGAGGTATACACCGTCACCCTCATTCGACATGATGGTATTACCAGTGATGTTGTTATAGTTGGACGAATAATAGAGGCTGATACCAATGTAATTCTGTGAAATGATGTTCCCCGAAATGGTGTTGTGACTTGAACGGATTTCAATGCCGCTGTTTATCCAAAGAACCCCACTTTGTTGGATGGTGAACCCGCTGAGAGTCACTCCATCCGCTTTGATAGTGAGAACAGTTAAACTATTTCCTCCATTGATGACTGTCGTCTCCTTATTCTCTCCAATCAGATATATCGATTTTTCCACCAAAACATGCTCAGGGTATGGTGAGGAATCATCATATACGAACACGGTATCATCATCGGTCGCATTATCTATTGCATCCTGAATCTTTGAGTAGTTACCAGGTCCGTTACCGCCGACATACAGTGTTCCACCTGTTACTATCAGCGTATTTTTCTTTACAGTGGTCTGGGTAGCAGAAACCGTGGCTGCACCAATGAACAGAAGGATTAATAGCAGCGATACGCCCCCTTTCAATATTCTACGTCTCATTTTTGTTCCTCCGCTCTATTTTACCTCCGGGAAATAAACCCAGCGGAAAAAGATAAAACCAGACCGTGAGACATATTTGATATCGTTTGCTTGCACAGTAATCGTCAAATGGCAGGGAAAAGGAGTACCCGTAGAAGAAAAACTTGAAGTTGAGCTATTTGCATCACATGTATGAACATATCTCCATTGATAGCTTTCAATTGGATATCTAAGAAACGGTGTGGAAAAATCCCACTGTATGTAAATCCCAAGGGGTTCATTGAGATGATTTACAACATATATAATGACCGCATTGCCAAGACTAGCTGCCCCAGGGTTATCAGGATAATGGGTGGAGTCTGAAGTAATGTATATTTCAACATCATCCTTCAACAAAGCTGCGGTTGCAGGAGCACCATTCAATAGAACTATACAAAGAATGATTCCAACCGTCAAACATTTCCAACCTATAGTATTTCCAACCATTGTTTTCCTACCCCTACAGAAAAGAACAATCCGTGGTTATTTAAATCTTTGTCAGGATAAAAAAGTGTAGGGGAAGGGATTTGAACCCCCGAACCTCTGCAGGAACTAACCTCAAATCGTGCGTTGCCAACTATATACGACCTTATTTATTCAAGGCTTGTAATCGTTTTGTGAGTTCATCAAAAACCATACGCTTCTTTTCTTTCGTTAAAGGGAATAACGTCTTTGAGATCATAGACTTTGATATCGTAAATATATAGTTTAGTTTAATCACGCTGTCTTTTATCGCTCCCTCTTGTTTTGTAAGCGGAATTCCTTTCATATCTAGGTTACTTGTTATCCCTGCGACGACGACATTGTTAAATTCTTCGAAGAGTACCAACGCCGGACGTTTTTTAATCTCATAGGTATCTGTAAATTGTACTTGGGCAATTATTATGTCGCCTGATTTAAGCATCTTCCCATGCCTCGTCCTCTTTATTGTGCCATAATTCATTCATTTTTTGTTGTTGAATTTTATGGAGAAATTCATCGTATTGATTACTATTCTTTATATTGGTAAAAATTTCTATCATATGCGAGATTAATTCATTATAGGTTTGTCTTGGATTTTCCCGTATTTTTTTCAGAGAGTTTACTACAGATTTATCTAATTGAATAGTGGTCATATTATTCATTATAAATCACCTATAATTACTATATAATTTGTTATATATAAGCTTTCCCTTTTTCACGTATAAAAAGGACTAGATCCATCTTCTCAATTTCACTCGGCATTAAGAAAAAAGTGCAGGGGAAGAGACTTAAACTTCAAGTTCAAATCTCTTTCTTACTCTGGAGTTTAATCCTTATTCATCTAATAAAACGGAAGCGGGGAGGGAGATTCGGGCTCGTATTTGTTAACACATTTGATGGTACTAAATCTGTTGCGGGATTTTTTCGATTAATTAAGATAGATATTGCAGGGGAAGGGATTTGAACACAAATTTACCAGTAAAAAATTATGGTCTTCTCCTGTAGACTTCAAATCCTTTTTCGTTTCCATAGCAAGACCAACGCTATTGCACAGACAGCGATGATTAGTTCAAAACCAGGTATCAGTTTTGGAGTCGTTGGCGGAATATTAGTGCGGTTGGACGTCAGAATCACAGGCGATGGACTCGTGCTATTCAGCATCTGCCAATTGGTCACTGTGAAATTGAGCTTTTGCATTGGACTAACCGGTATGACTGAGCTCTGATAGATGGAGTAACCCTGCTGAGTGGCATAGAAAAAGGTGACGCTTGTATTGAATGTTTCGTTTCTGGAGATAATTGATAAGCCAGAGCTGGAGGGGATGACGATGAAATTAAGAGAACCTTGCGTCGTTGCTGCATTCACGAGATATCCGTACCCTACAGGCTGACCAGACTCGTTGGCTACTCGTGTGATCAGCAGTCCAGACTGGCCTAGGCTTGGATCACTAATAGCGATGTCAATGTCACTGGGAATGGCGTATACCTGGACATTTCCTTCCTCAATTCCAGAACTGTTAGGTATGCCTTGTATAAATGTCCGCGAATCGCCCCAAGTCCCAAATTTGTCCGTTTGGCCATTGTTATTTGCGGTGACAGTGACAGGCTTGTCCGCTATCACGATGTAATAGCCCGTCACAGATCCCTTCAGCCAATGGGGTTCCTCTGACCAAACCCCTGTATAGTTTTCAGGAGTAACTCCTTCATGAGGGAGCATGTCAGGTGGGTTTACGACATAAAATAAGTTGTAAGTCCCATTTATAACCCCGGGGATTTCAGGGGGTAAATATTTCACATCAGGATCTTTGTATAAGAAATTTCCAGTATTTGTATCATAGGTCGCAGTTTGCCTTGTTTGCGGATGGTTAGGGTCATAAATGTATATATCAACAATCCCAGTTGGGATGCCATTAAATGTTTCAGGTTTTGTACCGACAGCAACTACAGAATGAAACCATCCTCTATCTTTGTTAGGCACTAGAGGTTCAATCCTACCTAGATTAAGTACTACTGGTTGTAAAAAAGTCATATTTTCAAAAAGATTTATAAGTTGCCGATTTTTCCATTCAACTGGGAACCAACCTGAGGGATTGAAGTAGTTATAGAAATATACATGATTAAACATTAACGCAAGCGATGCGTTATTCAGGGTATCGAAATACGATCCGAAAATTGGAACATTATATCTGAGAATTATCTTTAAGTCCGAGGTTGAGGCAGCAGCAGGGGATTGTGATGGGAACCAAGGATAAGAAGTGTATCTTAAAGTGTTGCGCATGAAATACATCACAGCTGTACTAGTCATACCATAACAAACCCCTCGTGCGTCACCCCAAGGCGAACGTGGGTTACTAAAATTGTAGGAATCTTTGACATCGTTCCATGCAGTGTCCATCTCTATAGGGTTGAGACTGAAAGTGACCGTCGGCATGTTTATATTCTCTCCGTTTACGGTCACCGCGCCAATCGCTTGATCAGGTGGGACGATATAACCAACGGGCGGAGCTACACTGAAGTAATAGTTGCCGTCCGGTACGCTAAATGTGATTGAGTTTGAAGTGGAGCTCTTAGTCTGGTACGGGAAGGAGGCAGAGTTGAACGAAACGGACCAGGATGCTCCAACCGGCAAGTCCGTTTCCGAGAACTCTACCTGGCAATATACCAAGCACTGCACCGTGTTGGAAGTATTAGTGGCGCCTGCAGAATCTGTGACATTAACATAGACCGCGTAGGAGCCTGAAGACGTTGGTGTAAACGTCCAAGTACCATCAGTGGCGCCTGGCTGCGGGTCACCATTTAAGTACCATTGGAACGTAAATGGCCATGTTCCATTAAGAGTGATGCTTGTAAAGAGTTGAGACTGGCCAACATCCATAGTAACAGTTGTCGGGGAAATGCTGGCCCTAAGGTTGTTTGTGGAATTGGCTCCTTGTTTGGTGGGGACAATTCCTGTACCTTGTACCCAGTAATATGCGTTTACCATTAATTGTTGGATATTTTTGTCATCAAAACCTTCACCGTTATGTCCATTTACGAACCAGACTGTTCTGCCATTCTGATATTCATGTGCGACAATTGCAGGGTTATTTTGAATGGTAGCAATTATGTGAGCATGTTGATCCCATGTTCCCGCTATTCCTTCAGAAATAGGTGCCGTAAAGGTTGTTGGAACTCCTTGTGAAAGAGGATGGGAACGATCAACAATTTGAAAAGTTTGATTAAAAAACCGTGAATTGACCGAACCACCGAACACTTCTTCCAAAACAGTGTTTTGGGAATCATCATAACCTCCAAGGGACCATATGATATCATGAAAACCTATGAGGCCTATTTCTCCAGTAGATACCAACTCTTTTATTTTATTTTGAATATCAATGGGTATCCTTGGGTCCCCACCCCAACTTGTGCATCCGTAAAGAAGTAATACCTTGTATGTTCCAAACGTTAATTCATGATTCAGTAACTCGGTCGTTGATACGTATTGAGTAGGAATGTTGTTAGTATTAAATATTGATTGAATGTTCGTACTTGTTTCTTCTGGAATTCCCCAAATGAGTATCTCCTTGTCAACTCCGCTTTGGTTAGGATGAGTAGAATGATCGGTTGAATCATCATTTGTGGTATGAAATAATTTCAAATCAATACATCCACAAAAAAGAGTCGAAGTTAAAAATATGCAAATTAATGCTATTACTATTTTAGACATATCGTTGTTCCAATCCATTCGTATAATGTAATAGAACCGTCAGGATCGTTACTCGCTGAGGCGTCGAAGGCGACCGTTTGATTTGGAGTGGGGTTTGATGGCGTTCAGGTGAAGCCTGCAAGGGGTGGTTCATTTTCACCACCTCCACCATCGCTTATAGCACCGTACCCATCGTCAATCCATGCCAAACATCCCCTGGGGCAGGGAAATTCGAGGAAGCTGAAGCATGACCGAGTAGTCCCCCAGGTGTACTCGTAAGCCAATCAAAACCAACAGCAGTCGGTGCAACGAGTCCTAGGAATGTTATTGAGATCAGGGAGTGGCAGTTGTAGAACGCCCAATCCCCGATGAACGTAACGCCGCTTCCGATGGTCACGGAGGTCATGGAGGAACAGGAGATGAACGCATTTTCCTTGATGGTGGTGACGCTGTTTGGTATGGTCACGGAGGTCAGGGCGCAAAGGTAGAACGCTTGGAACCCGATGGTGATGACGCTGTTTGGTATAGTCACGGAGGTCAGGGAGGAGCAGGAGGCGAACGAATTGTTCCCGATGGTGGTGACGCTGTCAGGGATGGTCACGGAGGTCAGGGAAGAGCATCCACTGAATGCACCATCTACGATGGTGGTGACGCTGTCAGGGATGATCACAGAGGTCATTGAGGAGCAAGAGGCGAACGCACTGTCCCCGATGATGGTGACGCTGTTAGGTATGGTCACGGAGGTCATTGAGGAGCAAGAGGCGAACGCACTGTCCCCGATGATGGTGACGCTGCTGGGTATGGTCACGGAGGTCAGGGAAGAGCAGCCACTGAACGCAAATTCCCCGATGGTGATGACGCCGCTTCCGATGGTCACGGAGGTCAGAGAGAAACAACCATCGAACGTATAATTCCTGATGGTGGTGACGCTGCTGGGGATGATCATGGAGGTCAGAGAGGAACAGCCAAAGAACGCAAATTCCCCGATGGTGGTGACGCTGCTGGGGATGGTCACGGAGGTTAGGGAGGAGCAAAAGTAGAATGCTTTGGTCCCGATGGTGGTGACGCTGCTGGGTATGGTCACGGAGGTCAGAGAGGAACAGGAGGCGAACGCACCAGAGAACACCGACGGATCAGAGTACCCAATGGCCACCGTTGGGTACCCGCCTAGCGTAGAGGGGATCGTGATTGCTCCGCCAGTGCCAGTGTATTTCGTGATGATGGCAACACCGACCATCACGGTATAGGTGTAGTCGCTGGTCTGGCCTGTGGACACCGAACTTGATTTTATTAAGACAAAACTAGCTGAGCTGTTAACTCCACGAAGTGTTAATATATTATCATTATTAGAAAAAACATAATTATAAAGGACATTTCCTGAAACATTAAATAAATTTCCTTTTAAACTAAAATCAAATTCGAGTATTCCCCCTTCTTTTACACTCCAATTACCCACTTTAAAACCATATTGCAGTAAGGAATTATCTTCATTAAGAGTATATATCGTTTGCGAAGTAGTCCGCAAGTCCCAGCTACCGATAAATTTAGCTCTATCAGAATTACTTGTTATTGTATTAGTACATCCACTTAATCCAACACTAATAAGAAGTGTTACTAGCCCGATGATTACTAATTGTTTTTTCATAACCTTTACCTCCACTCTGCTATTTAGTAACATTTCTTTCTTTAATAACATATTCTTAGAATAACAATGTTTTTGGATGATTTGTAAATATTATCTTCATTTAAATGTTTAAAAAAACAAAACATTACATAAAAAAATATGCCATTATTTGTATTTTCCCAGATATGTTTATATATTAGCGAAATATTAATGCAACGGGGGTGTTATCATATCCGAACAGACGGAGATAATTAATAATGAGATAGCCCATATTTTTAAAAAGCTTGAAAAGTTAAAACCTTTTGGATTGGGAGGATTAATTATAATTTTTATTGCTATACTTATCCTAACACTAAGTTCATTTTTTGTATCTTTATCTGGATTTTTATTTTTTTCGAATGGGTCCTTTTCAACAGTACGTTTTATTGCGTGGTTCTTTTTTCTCATAGCTGGATTTGTGTGCATGTATTATTCGTGGTACAAGGGGAACCGTTTGGTCAAACAACTGTATGCTATTTTAGACGAATATGAGTGCGGATGTTTTTATGGATCAATCAGTTGCACATGGAAGACGGATGGATATCGTAAGCTACCCTGGGGAAAATATTGTTCATTGAAAATCAGCCGATTGAGAGGTCCGGATCCTCTTGCTACGCGTTCTCTACACGATTGCCCTGGGATGAAACATGAGGAAGGAGATACAGTATGAATATGATGAGCGCGGAAAAAAATCATGAAACAATTTCCGTTTAATGAAGAGATTAATGATTGACTAATCTAATTATGGATATGTGTGAATATGGGAATATTTGATAGTTTGTTAGGAAGAAAGAAAAAAGTTGAGGGTTTGACCAGAGATCCTAGGAAAAAAGAAGGAGAAATTCAAGTAGATGCTGAAGCATGGAATAAAAAAGGATTGGATCTATTAAATATAGGTGAATGTGCTGAAGCGTTGAAATGTTGCGAGAAAGCATTGGAGATAAATCCAAAATATGCTGAAGCATGGAATAACAAGGGAGCAGTTCTAAGAAGTATGGGTGAGTATTCTGAGGCGTTTAAATGTTACGATAATGCATTTACTATAAATCCAAAATATGCTGAAGCATGGAATAACAAAGGAGTAGCTCTAAGAGATATAGGTGATAATGAACAGGCGTTTAGATTTTTCAGTAAAGCATTAGAGATAAATCCAAAATATACTGACGCATGGTATAACAAAGGATTGATTCTATTAACTATGGGTGAGTATGCTGAGGAGTCGAAATGTTACGATAAAGTATTGGAGATAAATCCAAACGATTCTGAAGCATGGACTAACAAAGGAGCAGCTCTAGGAAAAATGGGTAAAAATGCTGAGGCGTTGAAATGCTGCAATAAAGCATTGAAGATAAATCCAAACGATTCTGAAGCATGGACTAACAAAGGAGCATCTCTAGGAGAAATGGGTAAATATGCTGAGGCGTTGAAATGTTGTGAGAAAGCATTGGAGATAAATCCAAAAAATGCTAAAGCATTGAATAACAGAAAGGTCTTTCTAAAAAAAATGGGTAAACTCTGAAGCGTTGAAATGTTTTAATAAAACATTGGAGATAAATCAAAATTATGTACTGGCATTAGATTTCACAGCCTTTACATTTAACAAACTTGTTCACAGTAGGAGAAAAAAGGAAATGGGTGAAATTTTAGACTATATGAGGACTTTGTTCATTTATGCAGTTACGGCTTTTATTTTAACCGGCATTGTGTATTTGATAATGTTGGTTTTAGGTATCTATAGTATTGTACTGTTAGTTATTCTGATCATTTCGACAGGAATAAGTTTGAGCTTCATTCTGAAACGAGGAGGTTTATGGAAGAATGATATATGGGTAACATCATTTATCATTCCAATAATAATTTTTGTTGTGGTATCTGTCGTTCTTGCTTTCTTTTTTAGCTGGATGATATGGATCGCAATACCTGCGTTTATGCTCGTGTTATATATCACTATAGTAAAACCACAGGAAGTGTCCTCGACTTACAAAGTTACAACAGAAATGATCGAGATGTCAAGAGCCGCGCAAGGAAAACCATCTTGGTGGGGTACTCCACTCTACCCACTATCACGTTTCATCAGAACAATGTCTCAAGACATGCTATTAACTACGTATGGCTTCTCACTGTGCGCGCTTTATATTTGCACAACGATGATCATCCATACATTTTCATTACCTCTTTATGTACCATTGATTGCCTGGGGAATTTTCTTGGCCGTGTTGTTTCTGCTTGGCATACTAAGAAGGAGTTAATTGCTCTTTTAGAACACCTAAGTTCTTCGTTTGTTTCTTTTTCTAACGTATTTTTAAAAGCACGCGCTACAGAAAAGGTAAAGCTAGAAGGGTCTTAACTTCCGGCCATATCGATTTGCTATTTCAAACATTGGTGTATGGCATTTTGGACATGTATTATTCTCTCCAACCGCGAAACCTTTATACATACAGCCCCGACACACAGTATAGTAACAAGTAGGGCAGTATTCTCCCCCACCCTGGTTCTTTACATTATGAGAACATAAAGTGCATCGTGCTCTGTCCGAGTCACCTCTTATTTGGCCATTAGGATAAAAGATTGAATATTCGATATGTACGTTTTCGTCTGATTTTGGAACATATGTTTTTTGATTGCATCCGTGGGCTGTCAATATAAAGCTTCTCATATAAAGACGCAGTAGTAAATAAACGATTAAAACAACACCAATGAGTAATAACGTTGTGATAAGGATTACCCACCAACCAGATGAGTAAAGCAAACCCAGATGCTGAGTCATTGGAATCCCATAGCTATAGAACACACTCCCGAATTGCCAGCTGAAAATAACGGCAAAGACTATACCGGTTACTCCGAGGAACCTGTTCTTCATAGATGTTTTACTTCTACTTTCGTTGTTTCGCCTAGTTACCTGGAATAACCATAACGCTAGGAAGAACGTGGTTCCAATCAACCCAGTAAAAATTTTGTTATTCGGTGGTAACGTCAACCATAAACCTCCCATAAATAAACCAGCAAAGAATGCCCCGATCGACATGTATGCTTGTATCGCTCTTCCTTTGTATTGACCTAATGATTCTCCGTGGTATGTTGCTTTTACTGAGCCAAAGATCAATCCGAATAGACTGCCAAAGAATATTTTCCACAGCATATAGGTAAGACCTATCACCCACATGGATATCAATACAAACATTAGGTTATCAGCACTCATTACGAAATAGAATGCGGAAAAGAAATCTCCGGGATATGAGATACTTACCTGCGGAGTATATGTATTACTGCTAATGTATTCCATATCTGTTTGTAAATCCTGTTGACTCAGTGACCGGTTGTAGATTCTAACCTCATCTATCGTGCCGCTGAAGTAACTTCTTGTTCCATACGTAAAATAATCCTCATTATGTAAACCGATGAACACATGGTCATGGCCGCCGGTGTACATAGGTGCCTGGGAATAAGAGAAATTATCTGCGAGTTGACTATTCACGTAGCTTTTCACATTACCATCTGTATAGACAACAGTCACGTAATACCATACTCCTGCACTAAAATTAACACCAGGTATTGTTCGCCATGCATTTTGGCACTCTACTTTCATTTGAGAACCGCCAGACCAAACATTAACACCAAAACCATGCCCGTAGCTACCAGGTTCATCATTACTAATGACATTCGACGGAAAATCTGTACCATCTGTTCTCAAATTTGGTCTGACCCACGCAGAGAGAGACAGTGGTATTTGTTCCATCACAGGCGTATTCAATACTTCAAAAACACGATTATCTGTCCCATCAAAGCTGAGCGCCTTGCCAGATTTTCCATCAATCCAATAAGGGCTATTCACTAAAGATCCCGTGTTTCCGTTTCCACTGCTGTCTGCAGCGGTGATACCAGTACCCTCATCAAAACTCCAATAACCCACCAAATGAGAACCTTCAGCTCGTACCGTAGTATCTTCTAATATCGAAATAACATTTCCAATGAATACCATTGAAAACAGTATTACAAAAATTTTTAATGATTTACTTTTTATTTTTGTATTTGCTTTATTTTTCATAACATTTCCTCCCCTTTTTTTTCATTCCATATATTTTTAATCATCTTTGTCTCTTTCATTGTGATAAATGTATATAATGTGTTTAAATAACCAGATTGAAGAGAGATTTTGTGTGTTATTTAAATTTTTCCTTTTTTTGGAAATAAATCATTCTAATTTTTTCTGTCAACAAATCTCTATTTTCAGGCCACCGTGTATAGAACATTATTAAAACGATGTTTTTCTCTTGTAAAAAAAGGTAAAAATGCAGGGGAAGGGATTTGAACCCCAGTTTAACAGCTTGACAATGATTGACGATGGCGATTCTCTTATTCATCTTCAAAAATGAACAAGTCATTAATGGTTGTTTGTAATGCTTTTGCTATATCGTGGGCTAATTGGAGAGACGGGTTGTAATTTCCTTTTTCGATAAAGAGAATCGTTTCTCGTCGTACACCAACTTTTCTTGCTAAATCTTCCTGGGTGAGGTCATATCGTGCTCTAAGTTCTTTGATGTGTGTTTTCATAATTAGTTCCCTTTCCGATAGAGGTATAAGTACGATACAACGAACACAAATCCTGAGACAAGGACAACAATTGCGGTGACATCCCCGCCTTTAAGTTCATATCCGGAGGAGACGTCGAAGAATAGCGGGGTAAAAACAGCGCTCCAAATTGCTGCGATAAACGCATAGTATCCTGCTTTATAGTTAATATTGATTAATCGTTCATCTTTTGCTGGTAATCCTTTTTGTACATTCTTTATTCTGTCCCATATTATATACATCGCTAAACCAACGAGTATCACGACTATACCAACGAGTAAGATTTGATTAAATTCGATTTCACCTGTACCCATTAGATAAAAAAACAGGGTCAATAGCACCATAGCAACAAGTACGGTTGCT
>Ga0315294_10000689_pt1 | contig 36491 bp, 33 predicted proteins | sample YL17G13_40_MG_FD_203626 | JGI IMG/M metagenome (GOLD analysis project Ga0315294, IMG submission 203626) | Sediment microbial communities from Yellowstone Lake, YNP, Wyoming, USA - YL17G13_40 | ecosystem: Environmental > Aquatic > Freshwater > Lake > Sediment | place: USA: Wyoming | collected...
ACCGCGGCCGCAACTGCAAGGAGGTGTACCAGTGGCGCTCCCCATGGATGGGACCGAAGTAACGAAACGAGAAGCTGTTCAAGTGCCAGCGGTGGGTGGGGTCGCACCAGGAGATGAAGTCAGTGTAATGCGGGGTGACGATATAGAGCGTGCCGCCGGGTTTGGCTACGCGGTGCATTTCGGCCACGGCCTTCATTACGTCCGTCAGATGTTCGATCACGTGTACGGCGCGAATTTGCTCAAAAGTTCCGTCGGCAAAGGGCAAGGGGCAGTTCAGGTCGGCAATGACGTCGGCCGCGGTCGCCGCCAGATTTGAGTCCACGCCAATGGAGCCGGGTGCTTTGACCCGCCCGCAACCAAGGTCAAGAATACGGGCCTTCGCCGTCCCTGTCGTCATTGCCCTAGGCCGCCGGGAAGTCGTCTCTCACTTGGACTGCCGCTGGGGGCGCGCCTGACGCGATTCGCCTTTCTTGGGGGTTCGCCAGTCGGCAGGTCCCGGCAGAATATCACGCTGCCGGGTGGCCAGGCTGGACTTGAGCAGGTCGAGCTTCCGGCTCATGCGCTTGCCGAGTTTCTGGTTGAGAAAGCGGAGTTTGGCCATGGAAGCTCCAGTTCAGAGTCGAAAGTCAAAGGTCGAAAGCGCGAAGGGATAGGACGCAAACCTCAACTTTCGACTATGGACTTGCGACCTTCAACTGCACTGTCGGCGATTGCCAGGAACGTGCCCGACATACGGTCGTGCCAGGTGAAGCCGTCGCTATCCACCAGCGCCCACACGAATCCGAGCAGCAGCGCGCCCGTAGATACCAGGTAGCCGAAAGCGCGCCACAAGGCCTGCCGGGAGGTGGGGAAGTCGCCCTCCAGGGTGCGGACCTCGATTCCCAGCCACAGCAGGCCGGGGGTGGTGAAAGTGAGGGCTGTGAACAGCCCAAAGTAGGCCAGGATAAAGAACGCGGCGATGAAGCCGACCACGATCAGGTTGAATGGCTGTGGCGAGAGCTGGCCCCCCGCCCGCCAGAAGATCAACGCGAAAAGTCCCGCGGCGGCCACCAGCGCCAGACCGTCCAGCATCCCGGCAAGGAAACGGCGGCCCAAGGGCGCCATCGGGAGGACAAGGGGTATAGCCTGGGCTTCTGTCACTTCCTCCACCGGTGTCGAATCCAGGATGACCTCCACCGGCTCCGCAGGAGCAGCCCGCGGCTCGAGGGTGAGCTCGCCGGCGTCCAGGGCCGCTGCCCTGAGGGTACGCACCCTGGCTTCAGGTACATCCAAGGGAAGCGAATCCAGCACGGGAGTCTCCGCCTCAAGACCAGCAGGGCTCCCCAATTCAACATCCAGCTCCCTTTCAGGCGGCGGAGAGGCGAGGACCTCAGCATCGAGTTGGGCTGCCGGGGCCACACCTTGCTCAGCCTTGAAGTCAAATTCGAGGTTGGTGCTGGGATCGAAGTCCCCGCGCAGACGAGCGCGGCGGCGGCGGAAGTCCTCCACCCGTTCGCTGAGCTCTTCGCGCCAAGGCCGCCCGCGTTCTGCGGGGCGGACCTCTGCGGTGGCAGGAGCCTGGGGCGCGGCAGCGAGCTGAGGTTCTCGCTCGGGCGCCTCAGCAGGCTGCCCGGCGGGCCCCATCTGGGCTTGGGGTGGAGACTCCTCTGGAGGAGGTGGAGCAGCGCTCGGAGCGCGGGCTGAGGGCGTCCCCGAAAACAGGGAGAGAATGGACGACGAGGCGCCCTTGCCTTTGGCCGGGACGAGCGAATGGCCACACTTCTTGCACTGGGGAAGTCCAGGAAAACTGACGAATCCGCACTTGGGGCACTTCACCGGGCTGTTACAAACCTCCAGGCAGCGATCACCGCCCCCCCGTTGCATCATAGCAAAACTGTTCGATGGAACAAAGTGCTTTCGAGTAGAATGAACCTTCCTCGCGTGCCTATGGTTCGCGCTTCTCTCCAGTTGCGGCTTGCTGGACTATCACGGCACAGGGCAGCGTCAGCCTTGCTGATACTCCTCACGAGTGCCACCTCTGCTTCACCAGCGCAGCAACTGCCGGAAATTCCTCCCGGCCTGCAGGACCTCCAGTCCACCGTCAGCATTCGTGCCGATTCTCAGGAGAGGGTGAAAGAAACGTATGACCTGCGCGGTCATGTGGAAATCACCTACCAGAAAATGAAGCTCACGGCTGACGAGGTTAGTTTCAACGATTCCACCGGGGATGTTGTGGCACGAGGGCACGTGACCTTTGCGGATCCGGAAGGTTACCTGGAAGCGGATGAGGCGTTCTATAACGTGGAAACGGGCCTGGGGTGGTTTGCGAACGGCCGGGGGACTATCCACGCCCGGATTACGCCGCGTCCCCGCATGTTGATCAACGAGAACCCCTTTTATGTGCGTGGCAAGAGAGTTGAGCGGCGAGGAGAATCCACGTATGTAGTCGAGCATGGCCGGCTAACCACGTGCCCATGCGAGGAGAAGGGCTGGTCGATGGGCGCCCGGCGGGCCCGCATCGAGGTAGGAGACAAGGTTGTCACCCAGGGGGCCTCTTTCCGGCTGCTGCGGGTGCCTGTCTTTTATTCGCCCTATGCTGTTAACTCCATTGCCCGCAACCCGCGCCAAACCGGGTTCTTGCTCCCTCACGTGGGCAATTCATCGCAGAAGGGGTTCATCATCGGCGGAGGTTTTTTCTGGGCCATCAATCCCAGTGCCGATTTGCTCCTGGGCATGGAAAATTACAGTGTGCGAGGCTTAGCCCGCCACGGGCGGTTCCGCGCCCGCCCCACCGCCACGAGCGCCATAACGGTTGAGTATTCCGGCGTGAACGATAAGGGCAGCGGTCGGCTCCGCGAGCAGCGGGCTCCCGGCCAAAGCCTGCGGGCGGTGGGGCAGGCCCGTGACCTGGGGTACGGCTTCCGGGGCGTCGTGGATGTGGACTACATCACCTCGCTGGCCTACCGCTTGACCTTCACTGACAATTTCACCCAGGCGGTCGCGGGGGAAGTCCACCAGATAGGTTTCCTGAGCAAGAATTTCGACGCGTACAGCATCAACGTTTACGCTTCGCGCTACCAGAACTTCCTTTCGGCCGAGCGGAAGCCTGGGAATTCGATCATTATTCGGCAGACTCCCAGCTTCTCGTTTTCGGGGATGGACAAGCAGGTAGGCCGGTCCCCTCTCTATTTTGCCTTCGACCTCTCGGCAGGGGGCCTGGGGCGCACCGAGCCCGGCTTCCAAGCCCCGCAGCTTTCCGAGCGTCTCGATTTCCACCCGGAAGTTACCTTACGGCCTAAACCCTTCCTGGGTTTTCACGTGACCCCTTCTGCCGGGTTGCGGGTGACACGCTATGGCACCAGCCTGCGCGCCGCAGGCGAGCCGCTCCATCGGCTTCTGGGCGAGTTCTCGGTTGATCTTCGGCCACCTTCATTCGAGAAGGTGTTCTCCGGGAAGCTCGCGGGGCGGCGCTTCAAACACGTGATCGAACCGGACATCCGTTACCGATTGGTTCGAGCGCGCGACCCGGAAAGTCTCCAGGATGTCGTGCGCTACGACCAAGTGGACATCTTCAGCGTAACTAACGAAGTTGAGTACTCCCTCACCAACTCGCTGCTGTTTCGCAAGGACGCCTCCCCTGGCCAGACGGAGAAGCCCCAGGCGCGCGAGCTCATCTCCTGGCGGCTCTCCCAGAAGTACTACTTTGATCCCACTTTCGGCGGGGCGCTTGATCCCCAAAGGAGAGTGGTCTTTGACCCCACCATTTCGTTGACGGGCTTCGCGTTTGCGCAGGGACGACGGCTATCGCCGGTCGTCTCAGTCCTGAAGTTTGCGCCTTCCTCGAACTACGACACGGAACTGCGCGCTGATATCAGTCCCAGCGGCGGAGGCGTGCTGAATGCCGGCATCACGTCCCACTTGCGCCACGGCCCTGTGGGCTTGTCGTTCACCGACTTCTTCATCAACCGCACGGCCGCGCTTTCGACGCCGCTCGCGCCTACCGGCCCGCTTTCCAAGCTGCCCTCCTTCCACTTGTTGCGCGCCGTAGCGAGCTACGGGGACGTGAACCGCAAAGGCTTTAGCGGCGCGTTTGGTCTCGACTTCAACTTCGCCCAGCGAATCGCCCACCAGGTGGTCAATCAGGTCAGCTATAATTTTGGTTGCTTGGCGCTCGACTTCGAGTACCGGCGCTTCGCCGTGGGCGGCCTGCGTCGGGAGAATCAGTTCCGCGTGGCGTTGTCCCTGGCGAACGTGGGTACGTTCGGGAACTTGAAGCCGCGCGAGCGGCTCTATTGAGAGTCTGTGGTCCGTTGTGAGCCATGCCTTTTCAGCTACCGACCACGGACAACTGACATCAGACAACTGATAAAGGATCAAACCATGGCATTCCCCACCCATCGCCCGCGTCGCTTGCGGCGGTCAGAGGCCATCCGCACCCTCGTCCGGGAGACGCGCTTGACGCCAAGTTCACTGATCTATCCGCTTTTTGTCTGCCCGGGCTCGAAGGTTAAGGACGAGATCAAATCCATGCCCGGCAACTACCGCTGGTCGGTGGACCTGTTGGTGGACGAGTGCAGAGCGGCCTACGATTTGGGCATTCCCGCCGTTATCTTGTTTGGCATCCCGGAAACGAAGGACGAGGTGGGTTCGGGCGCCTACAATCCCGAAGGCATCGTGCAGCGCGCGGTTCGGGCGCTGAAGCAAGCGATGCCTGGCTTGCTCGTGATCTGCGACCTCTGTCTTTGCGAGTACACGAGCCACGGGCATTGCGGTGCGGTGAAAAACGGCGAGATTGACAACGATTCAACACTCGACCTGCTCGCCAGGACGGCACTCGCCCAGGCCCGCGCCGGTGCTGATATGGTTGCGCCTTCCGATATGATGGACGGCCGCGTCGGACGCATCCGCGCGGCATTGGATGCGCAAAGTTTCACGCAGATTCCCATTCTGGCCTATTCGGCCAAATACGCCTCGGGGTTCTACGGACCTTTTCGGGAGGCGGCGGATTCTACACCCCAGTTTGGCGACCGCCGATCGCACCAAATGGATCCCGCCAACCAGCGCGAGGCGCTGCGCGAAATCGCCTTGGACATTGAAGAGGGCGCCGATATCATCATGGTGAAGCCGGCACTGCCCTACCTCGACATCATCGCCCTGGCGCGCCGCCGGTTCGAAGTCCCCATCGCCGCCTACCAGGTAAGTGGGGAATTTTCGCTCATCGAGGCCGCGGCCAGAATGGGCTGGATTGACCGCGAGCGGATTATCCTGGAATCGCTCACCTCCATCCGGCGCGCCGGCGCGGACATCATTCTGACTTATTTCGCTAAAGACGCGGCGCGGTTGTTGGGCGCATAAGTGCCCTGGGCCGTCTTCGGACTGGAAGCCTATCTTCGATTGGACCAAGCGTGGATTCTTGTCGTAGGGGAGCCCTTTGGGCTCCCGCTCAGGAGATCGAGCAGACGGGAGGGCAAAGCCCTCCCCTACCTTTTGAAACGCCCACGCTGAGAAGCGTGCCGAGTGTGGCCAGCCTTTCCCGCCGAGTACTTATCGCCTTCGTTCTGACGGTTGCGCTTTCCTCACTTGCAGTAGCCACCGAGGCGCCAAAGAAGCGCGTCACCCTTGCCCAGCGCATCGAGGCCATCCTTCGGCGCACGGAGGCGCGGCGCGGGCTCTGGGGCATCGAAGTGGTTCGCCTTTCCGACGGCAAGGTTCTCTTCAGTCGCAACGCCGACCGGCTTTTTTTGCCTGCTTCGAATATGAAGCTGTTTACCACGGCGGCGGCCATGGAGAAACTCGGCGTGGATTTCGTTTTTCGCACCACGGTGGAAGCGGAGGCGGCGCCGGACTCCAGCGGCCGCGTGGCAGACCTCTTCCTGGTCGGACGCGGTGACGCGAATCTGGGCAACCGCGTGCTGCCCGGCCAATTCCCATCCGCCCCCCAGGAACCTGCGGACGCGGTGCTTCAAAGGCTGGCGGACCAGGCCGTAGCGCACGGCCTCCACGAGGTGACGGGGAACCTCGTGGCTGACGACAGCTACTTCCTCTTTGAGCCTTATAGTCACGGCTGGGACGCAGAAGACTTGCAGTGGGGCTACGGAGCCCCGGTTACGGCACTGGCTTTCAACGACAATGCCTTGCTGCTGCGGGTCCGGCCGGGAGCAGCGGCGGGTGCAACCGCTGAGGTCTGCCTGGAGCCCTTCCCGGACTACTACCAGCTCAACAATCAGGTGGAGACCTCCGCAGCAGGGACACGGAAGCGCATCTTCGTCGAGCGCGCTCCGGGCTCGCGGCAACTGGACGTCTGGGGTGAGATCCCCGTGGACGCCGGTGAGGCGCAAGATTCGGTTTCTATCGACAATCCCCCGCAGTTGATGGGCGAGCTTCTTCGGCACGCGCTGGAAGCGCGCGGGGTCCGGGTGCGCGGCCGCGTGGAGGTCCGTCACGTGACACGCATCGAAGCTGCCACCACGCCAGATTCCTTTCCCAAGCCGTCGCCGCGCGTGGTGCTGGCTGAGCATGTCTCCGGGCCGCTCGCGCAGGAAATCAAAACCATCAACAAGTTCAGCCAGAACCTGCACGTAGAAATGCTGCTCAGGACGCTCGGACGGGAAGTGAAGAACGACGGCAGTCTGAGCGCCGGCTTGGACGTCCTCAAAGAATTCGCCGCGCAGGTGGGCATTGACCCGGCCGAGGCCAATTTCGCCGATGGCTCGGGCCTTTCGCGTCATGCCCTGGTGGCACCGCGTGCCGTAATCAAACTGCTGAAATACATGGCTGCCTCGCCGCGCTTCGGGGCTTATCTGGATTCGCTGCCGGTGGCGGGCGGGGACGGCACTTTGGCGGAGCGCTTCAGGGGTTCGCCGGGCCGGGGCCGTATCCGCGCTAAAACGGGCACGATGGAACACGTTAACGCGCTCGGGGGTTACCTGGAGCTACCTTCAGGGGAGCGGCTGGCGTTCTCTATCATGGGAAACGGCTACCTCCTGGAACCAGCCGAGGGAGCAGCCGTGGTTGACCGCATCGCTCTGGCCATCTTTCAGCAGTTCCGCGGCCGGCGAAAAACAAGGTAGGGGAGCATCCTCACGGTGCTCCCGTGTGGCAGCACAGGCGGGAGGCTCGTGAGGGCCCTCCCTTACAGGAACCAGCATGAAAACCATCACTATCTTCGGCAGTTCGTTGCCGCACGAGGGCAGCGCGGCTTATGCGGAGGCGCGTGGGCTGGGGCGACTGCTGGCGGAGAGCGGCTTTGCCGTCTGCAATGGCGGTTACGGGGGCTTGATGGAGGCGTCGGCCCGGGGTGCGCGCGAGGCGGGCGGGCATACTATCGGCGTCACCTGCGTGCTCTGGGCGTCTCGGGCCAATCCGTGGATTGTGGAGGAGATTCGGACGCATTCCTTCCTGGAGCGTCTGACCACCCTCATCGAACGGGGCGATGCCTACCTCGTCCTGCCCGGGGGCACCGGCACGCTCGCGGAACTGGCGCTAGTATGGGAAATGATGAACAAGTCGGCGCTGGCCAAGACCGTGGGTGGGCGAAAACCGCTGCTGGTCATGAGCCCGTACTGGCAGCCTGTCATCGAATGCTTGAGACAGGAAGGGCAGCTTAACTCGAGGTCCACTTGGCGGGCGCCCGCCATGGAGATTGTCACCCTGGTCACGACCGTAGATGAAGCCGTAGAGTATTTGCGGAAGCAGTTGTAGTCTGGCACGGTTTCCCTTCTCAGCGGGACGACACTCGCGTTGACACTCTTGTCTCCCGCCGCTACGATTTAGGCTGAGTTGAACATTCCGCATGAATTGTTCCGATCCCAGGTCCGAAGTCAGCGACAGCTTTTCCCTCAAGGTGCTGGAGTTCCCGGCCGTGGTGGGACTGTTGCGCGGGTTTCTCTCCGGGCCCATCAGCGAGCCGGCGCTTGAGGAGCTTCGGCCGCGCGCGCAGCTTGAAGAAATCGCGCGCGATTTCGCACGAGTTGCGGAAGCGCGCGAGTATCTTCGCGAAAGTCCCCGCCCCAGTCTCGGCTTGCTGAAAGACCCGCGAGGCATGTTGGACGAGCTAGCCCCCGAGGGGGTGTCCTTATCCGCGCTGGAGATTCTGGCGGTGGTGGAAGTGGCCCGCGCCGCCCGCGACCTCCGCTCGCTCTTCCTGAAGACCCCTTTCACCCGCCTGGACGGCCTCGCGCGTGGCTTGGCCGACTTCCGCTCGCTGGTGGCGGAGTTGGACGGCAAAATCCTTCCGGACGGTTCCATCGATTCCTCCGCGAGCCCGGAACTGGCGCGTATTCGCCGCGCCATCGAGCGTCTGCGCCGGGAAGTGCAGGCCGCGCTCGAGAAGCTGCTGCGCCGTTACAGCCAGGACCATGTGTTGCAGGACGCCGTGGTCACCATCCGCAACGAGCGCTTTGTCATCCCCATACGCGCCGAAGAGAAGCGACGCGTCGCCGGCGTGGTCCACGGCGCCAGCTCCTCGGGCGCGACCGTTTATCTTGAGCCCCTCGAGACGCTGCCACTCAACAACGAACTGGTGGAACTTCAGGACCGGGAATTCGCCGAGATTCAGCGCATCTTGGCCGAGTTCAGCGCCAAGCTCCGGGAGCGACGTGAAGACCTTCTGACGGCCGCCGAGATCCTGAGCGAGCTTGACTTGGCATTTGCCAAGGCGGAATTTGCCCGCGCCTACGATTGTTGCCTGCCCCAGTTTGCCGGTGAGCGTGCGCTTGTGCTCAAGGACGTCCGGCACCCGCTGCTGGAGAAGACCCTGCGTGCCCAAAAGCGGAAACCGGTGCCGCTGACGGTCGAACTGGCAGAACCCAGGACGCTCATGGTAGTCAGCGGCCCCAACACTGGCGGGAAAACTGTGACCGTAAAGACCATCGGCCTCGCCGTGCTCATGGCCCAGGCGGGTCTGCCGGTACTCGCCAGCGAAGCCCACCTGCCGCTTTTCGGGCGGGTGCTGGCTGATATCGGCGACCAGCAGTCCATTGAGGCGAACCTGAGCACCTTCTCCGCGCATGTGACGAACATCCAGGCGATGGCCCAGGTGGCGGACCGGAATGATTTGGTGCTGTTGGATGAGCTCGGCGCCAGCACCGAGCCGAGTGAAGGAGCCGCTCTGGCCGTGGCCATTCTTGAGTATTTCCGCGCTCGCCAGGCGATGACCTTTGTGACGACCCACCATTCGCGCCTGAAAGCATACGCTGCCGAAACCCCGGAAGCCGTGAACGCCGCCATGGAGTTCGACGAAGCAACACTTCAGCCCACTTATCGCCTTCTGATTGGCCTGCCGGGGAAATCCAGCGCCTTGGAGATCGCTGAGCGCCTGGGTCTGGAACGTTCCATCGTGGAGAAGGCGCGTACGCTGCTCCACCCGGCGGAGGCGGAGGCCGCGTCGTTGCTGGCCAAGCTCCACGAGCAGAAAGCCGAGTTCGAGCGCGGGAGCGTCCGCCTGGCGGAGCAGCAGCGAGAATTGGAGGCCCGCCGGGCCGAGCTGGAGCAGGAGTTTCAGCAGAAACGTCGCGCCAAGCTTCAGGAGCTCGATGGGCGTCTGGAGAAGACGCTAGGTCAATACGAGAAAAAATGGGAACAGGCCGTCGCTGAGCTCCGCGTCCAGGCCGAGGCAGCGAAGGCGGCCAAGCGGGCTGACCGCAAAGCTGCGGGTCTGAAGCAGGAAGTCCGGGAGGATTGGAACGCCCAGGTACTCGAAGCCCTGGGCGCGCCCGCCGCGGAGGAAGAGGTGACCGTGGATGGGGCGCCCGCAATCGGTGATCGAGTGCGGGTGGCGAACCTTTCCGCCCCGGGTACGGTTGCTCGTATCCTCGATGCTGACCACCTCGAGATCCAGGTAGGCCGGGTGAAGATGCTCGTCCGCAAAGACGAGGTCCGGATTCTCGCCCGAAGGGGTGGTAGGCCGGAAGCACCATCGCCGACGGGGCTGGGACGGGTCAGGCTGGCACGGGAAGGGGACGGGGTTCACGTCAGCCGCCCGGGTGAACAGACCCTGCCCGAAGAGGTCCCGGTAGAAATCAATGTGATCGGGAACACCGCTGAAGAAGCTCGCGAGCGAGTGGATAAGTTCCTCGACCAAACTTTCCTGGACGGCCGCTTTCGCCTGCGGGTTGTCCACGGCTTCGGCAAGGGCATCCTGAGGAGGACGCTACACGAGATGTTCGCTACCCACCCCCACGTCGAGAAGTTCTATCCCGCGCCGCCCCGCGAGGGTGGTGGTGGCGCAACAATTGTCGAATTGAAGATTTGACCCAGGACCTCGCGGGGCTCTCCCCTCGCCATGGTTAAGGATACGACCGCGACAGACGCTGGTTCGGCACGCGCAGGAGCTTATCGCAGTTTACAGAGGGGCTTTTGCCCCCGGATGAAGAGGGAGAGCTAGGCGGCGTTTCCGCGCGCGGTGGCGCGGGAGGAGCGCAGGCAATTTCGGACTACGGCGAGCAGTTCATCGGACTTGACCGGCTTGTTGAGGTATTCGGTTGCCCCGGCGTTCATGGCCTCCAGGTAGCTGTCTACCTCGCCGTAGGCAGTGAGGATGACTACCGGCACGTCGCTCCCGGCCGCGCGGATTTCCTGGAGGAGACTGAGACCATCGCCGTCCGGCAGACGCAGATCGCTGATGACCAGGTCGAAAGACTCCTCCTGCAGGATGCGCGAAGCCTCAAGCGCCCCTTCGGCGGTCCTGACCTGGAAGTTCTCGCCCGAGAGGATGCGGTTCAGGACCCGCAGGAAATACGGGTCGTCATCAACAATAAGGATGCGGCCTGCTGGTTCGCCTCCCATAACATCCTTCCCGGCGGGTAGCTTTCTAGGTCAAAACGCGTGAAACAAACCTTTAAGGTCTCCTCCATCTGTAATGCGCACCGACCCGTTTCCGGGGGTTCCACCCCCGGCTATTCAAATTTGACCCCTTCGGGGTCTTTCCGCTTCTCAAGCACGTCAGGCACCAATTTCTTTGGCCAACAATGAAGCGGGAGCATCCTGCCGTCGGGCCGACACCGTGTCACGACCTGGGATCGACCTGCAATGGCTACTGCCCATCGAATCGGCGCGGGAGCGTGAGCGAGGGAGGGTCTTAGTGCCCCTTCAGGGGCAAGCCCGTGCCGCGCTGTGAACGGGAATCAAGCGGCCAGGGGTGTCGAACCAGATGCCTCTTTCTTTCCCAGACGACGTCGAATAGTGCGGGGATTGATTTGAAGCAATTGGGCGGCACGTAGCCTGTTACCACGGGAGTATTGGAGCACCGTTCGGATGACCGTATCGCTAATCTCACGCATAGCGGTGCCAAGGCTGAACGTCAGCGTGAAGGTCGGTTGCATCTCGGACGGTCCGTCTGCCTTGATGGAGGCAACGGGTTTGGGATTGGAAGCGAGTTCTCGAGCCTCGGCAGGGCCACGTGCTCCGGAAAATGTCTTCATAGTGCGCTCCTTTCTGGGTATGTATAACAGTACCGGCCCTTTTGTCAGCATTTTTGGTTCCTACGCTTGGCGTGTCCAAGTTGTTGAAAAATAGGAGAAAACTCCTGCCCATACGGGCATTTCGACAGGGACAAATTGAGTTGCTTCGCGCATAATCGTGCGCCTTTTCCCTCAACCTCGGCACCTTAGCTGACATGGCCGAAGGGCGAATTGAACGTTCCTCAAGCTCTTTCTTGAGTCTTTTCAGGGGATTGTGCAGGGGGGACATAATTGCTATGCTGGCATATGAGATGCCCGAGGGGCAATCTCGGGGCGGCGAGCTTACTGGTTCGCTGGAGAGGGCAGGAGCAAGGAATGGGCAAGCCTCAGTCTATCGTGGACCGGATTCTGCAATTCTTCAGTTCCTTGAAGTGCGGACTTATCCTTTTGGGGCTAGTAGGCACGACGGTTATCGCGGGAACCATAATCCTCCAGCGGCCCATGGCGCGGGAAGGGCAGATCGAGCAGATCTACGCCCCGCAGACCATCCGTTTGCTGGACTTCTTGGGCCTTTTCGACGTTTTCCACGCCTGGTGGTTCATCCTTCTGCTGGGACTGCTGGGGGCCAGTATAGCCTTGGCCTCGCTAGAACACTTCCCCCAAGCATGGCGTTATTTTTCACGGCCCCACCGGGTCGCTGACGAATGGTATGTGCGGAATCTGCCTTTCCTGCGGGAGATTCCCCTTGGTTCAGGCCAGCCCCAGGATGCCCTGGGCCGCGCCGCGCAGAGGTTTGCCAGCCTGGGTTATCGCCCCCACCCCGAATCGCTCACGAAAAGAACGCTCTACGTAGAGAAGCATCGCTGGGCGCGGCTCGCGCCTTACATCGTGCACCTAAGCTTGCTCATCATTTTCACTGGGGCCATCATCGATGGCACCTGGGGATACCGGGGCTACATCAGTCTGGGTCCCGGCATGCGAACCCAGCAAGTAGAGTCGCTCGCCTCCAATGCCCCGCCGCGCATACTGCCCTTCACGCTGCGCTGTGATGGGGCGGGGATGGAAAAGTACCCCGACGGCTCGCCCCGCCAGTACTGGACGCGCCTGGCGATTGAAGAGAACGGGCGGGAGGTCCTGCGCAGGCAGATCTTCGTGAACGACCCGCTCACCTACGGGGGCATTCGCTTCTTCCAAGCCAGTTTCGGGTCGAGCGGTGCTCCCACGAAGCTGGTGATGGAGGCTAGTTGGCCGGGCGGGGAACGGAAGCCGCAGACTTTCACGTTGCTGCCCGGTGAGGCAGTGAAGCTGGGAGATCCCGCCGTACAGGTCGAGCTGGGGGATTTCGTTCCCGACTTCGTCCTCCAGGGTGATCAACTGAGTACCCGGTCCAATGACCCGAACAACCCGGCAATCCGGCTCGTCCTTACCCAGGCTGGCGGGAGGCGCTCGTCGGTATGGTTCTTCCCCAAGTTCCCCCAGATGAATTTCCCCAGCGACCTGGGAATCACCTTCCAACTCCGCGACGTGGAAATGGGTTATACGACGGGCCTCCAGGTGGCGAAGCAGCCGGGGAAGGAATTAATCTGGGGTGGCTGCTTGCTGCTGACCGCCGGCCTTATCTTGGCGCTCTACATGGTGCACATCCGCATCTGGGGCGTCGTGGGACACGACGCCAAGGGTCGGCCGATCCTCCTGCTGGGGGGACAGCCCAGCAAGTATCGCGAGAGTTTCGAGGCGCGGTTCAATGGCCTAGCCGACGCCGTGGAGCAATCGCTCCGTGCGCCCGCCGGCGCCGTCCCAGAACTCGAACACATCTCGGCCTGAAAGGTAACCTGGGGCGGCGGTCTCTGACCGTCCCCGAAATCGTAAAGCCAGTTTGGCAAGAAGGAGAAAGAGGGGAATCTGTTATGGCGAAAGTCGCCAGTAATCACGCGGACGAAGGCCGGCCGGCCCAGTCCCAGGCAGAGGCCGGGTCCTCCAGCACCACATCCTGGATTCTGCTGGCCGTGGGCGTCGCCGTGGCGACCGTCCTGGCGATCTCGCTTCCGCGGTTGATAGGAGCGGCCGGCTGGGAAACCGGCGAGAAGTTCCTCTACATTGCGCTGGTGGGCTATCTGGGTGCCTCGGTGCTCTACGTGGCGTCGCTAGCTATCCAGGAAACTCGACTGGTGGCTGGGGCCGGGGCCCTGACCCGCGGCGCATTTCTTCTGCACACGGCTGCTATCGCGGTTCGTTGGGTGGCCGCCGGGCATGCTCCGCTTTCCAACATCTATGAAATGGTCTTGATGTTTTCCTGGGGCGTGGTGCTGTTCCAGCTTCTCGGCGAATGGCGGCTGGGGCTGAGGTATTTCGCCGCGGTCACCATCCCCGTCGCGGCACTGGCCTTGATTCTGATGCAGGTTCTTCCGGGTGAGATTCGTCCGCTCGTCCCGGCTCTGCAAAGCACTTGGCTGCAAATCCACGTTACCCTGGCGGTCCTGAGCTACGCGGGCTTTACGCTTTCCTTTGCCGCGGCGCTTCTCTATTTCGTCAAGGATGGTACTAGTCCGCGCGCCTTTCTCAACTGGACGACGGGCTTGGTGACTGGTATCTATGCCGTCGTCGTGCTTACCTCGGTCGATCGGGGCCTGAACTTGCTCGTGCCGGCCTGGGACGTGGTGGAAGGCGAGAAGATTATGCTCGGGCCGAAACAGGCCCTGATGGTAGCTATGCCCGGGTTAGGCTGGCCGTTTGTCATCGTTCTGGTGCTGGCCGCAGGCACGCTGGCCTTGAACCTTATCGACATCTTCTCCGCCCAGTCCGGGGCTGCGACCCTCTGGGCACGGCGATTCTTCCTGGCCGCGCTCGTCGGGCAGGTAGCCGCGCTGACTTTGCTCGCCGTGCGAATCGAGTCCGGACCCTATTTCGCGCCGCAGGTCAACCAAAGCGTTCCGGTCCGGTTTGCCTCCAGCCCGTTCTTGCTGGTCGGCGTGGTGAGCGCGCTCTTCATTTCCCTGGCTTGGGAAGTTCTGCGCTGGAAACACGAAGCGATCGCTGAGTACCTGCCGCATCGGGACACGCTCGATACCCTCATCTACAGGACCGTTGCCGTTTCCTTCCCTCTGCTGACGCTGATGATTATTGCTGGAGCCTACTGGGCGAATCGCACCTGGGGTTCGTATTGGAGCTGGGATCCCAAGGAAGATTGGGCCCTGATTACCTGGTTGACCTACGCCGCCTATCTGCACATGCGGCTAACGCGTGGTTGGCGCGGACGGCGCGCCGCGACCATGGCCATCATCGGCTTTGCCATCGTTCTGTTCACCTTCTTCGGTGTGACTTACCTTCTTCCCGGCCTGCACGCGTACGCTTAGCACACACTCATCGTAGGATTGCGCCAGGGGCACGGCGCGCCGTGCCCCGGCGTTTCTTGGGGCCCCCCGAGAGTGAGGCCAGCGAAGTGCCGCAGGCTGAATATGAATAGCCGGGTGGCTCTGGCTGCCGAAGATTCCCTCCGAGAAGCAGGATTTGCCGCAATAACGTTTCGGGCATTCTGGCTAGGGGTCAAACTGTATGCTACAATTAGCTCTTAAAAGTCCCGTCGAAAGAAAGCAGCCAAGCATTGGACTGGACCCGGTTAAAACGCTTTTTCCGGTTTCCCCCCACCTTCGCGCAGAATTTGGTGGTGCTCGCGATTTCCCTCCTGGGAATCGTCATATTCATTGTCTACGAATTTTTCCACGAAGGGCTGACGTTGCGTACAGGGCTGGCGATAGCCTTACTCGCGGCGCTTTCGGCAGCTACAGGGATGCTGATCTATCAGGAGCGGAAATCGTGGACCTTGCTGCGCGACCTCCGTGGGGCCCTCGCCAAGATTGCTCCTGCTTACGCCAAGCTCACCGCGGGACAGCATTCCGGGAGCAGCACAGAGCGACTCGAGAGGGAAGTCCGCACCCTCACAGAGCACTGGGCCGAGTTCTGCCAACACTGCCAGCGGCTCCACGACGCGGAGATGCTCCAAGCGGAGCATCTGGCCACCCTGGGCGAGCTGGCCGCCGGAGTGGCGCACGAAATCCGCAACCCTTTGGCGGGCATTGCGGGCGCCATTGAAATCATTACCAAGGAGTTTCCCAAGGATCATCCGGACCGGGAAGTGCTGGAGGACTTGCGGCAGGAAGTGCGGCGCATCGAGAAGACCCTGAACGATCTGCTGGTGTACGCGCGTCCCAAGCCGCCGCAGTTTGGCCGGGCAGACCTCAAGGAGACTGTCGCGCGCACCCTCCAGCTTGCGCGCCAACAGACCGGGGACAAGAGAGTTGACTTTTCCATTCAGATTCCCTCGACCCTCCCCGCCTTCCTGGCGGACTCGGAACAGCTCCACCAGGTCCTGCTGAACCTGCTTCTAAACGGGATTCAGGCGATCGAATCTGAGGGCAGGATCGTCATCGAGGCGGCAGCTTGCAACGCGGCCGGGCCAGGCAATTCCGGCTATCTAGAGATTTCGGTGAGCGATAATGGCCCGGGCATTCCTCCTGAGCACCTGGAACGGATCTTCCGTCCCTTCTACACTACCAAGCGCGGGGGGACCGGTCTGGGGCTCTCCCTGTGCCGGCGCATTATCGTTGCCCATGGGGGGGCATTGAACGTGGAAAGCCAAATGAAACGAGGCAGTCGCTTCACCATTCGCCTTCCCTTGCGCGAGACCTTCGAAGAAACCAGAGAACTCCATGTCAAATGAGAAAGTCCTGATTGTTGACGACGAGAAGCTCATCCGCTGGTCAGTGCGCCGGCAGCTTGAAGAATGGGGCTATACGGCGCTGGAGGCGGAAAGCGGTACGGGTGGACTGGCCCAGATACGCGCCGAGGCCCCTGACCTGATCGTGCTGGACGTGCGCCTGCCTGACCTGAGCGGCATCGAGGTTCTGCGCGAAATCAAGCAGAACTACCTTTCGATTCCGGTGATCATGATTACGGCCGACCCCCAGCTCGACGACATCAAGACGGCCATCAAGCTGGGCGCGCTCGATTTCGTTAAGAAGCCGCTCGACTTTGATGAATTCCAGGTCACCATCGCCAACGCCATTGATCGCCTGCAACTCCGCTCCGAGCGCGACAGCCTGCGGGAGGAGGTCAAGCGGCGCTCCGGCTACCACGAGGTGGTCGGCAGGTCCCCGCGCATGGTGGAGCTGATGAACTTCGTCCGCAAGGTGGCCGCGAGTGAAGCCTCCACTGTTCTTATCCAGGGCGAAAGCGGCACCGGCAAGGATCTGATTGCCAAAGCCATTCACTACGACAGCACCCGCGCCGAGCAGCCCTTTGTGGCCATCAACTGCTCCGCTATTCCCGAGACCTTGATGGAAGCGGAACTTTTCGGACACGAGCGCGGCGCTTTTACGGACGCCAAGGCGCAGAAGAAGGGCCTCTTCGAAATCGCCGACGGCGGTACCCTCTTCCTGGACGAAATCGGCGAGATGTCCACCTATCTCCAGGCCAAGCTTCTGCGGGTGCTGGAAGATCAGATCATCCGGAGGATTGGCGGGGTGAAGGACATCGGCGTGGATGTGCGCGTCATCGCCGCTTCCAACCGCGACTTGGAACAGGGCGTCCGCGAAGGCACGTTTCGCCAGGATTTGTTTTACCGGCTCAGCATCATCCCCATCTTCATTGCTCCCTTGCGACACCGGAGGGAAGACGTCCTGCCTCTGGCGGACTTCTTCATTGAGCGCTACAACTTCCGCTTTCGCAAGAGCCTCAAGGGGATCACTCCGGAAGCGCGAGATCTCCTGGTGCGCTACGACTGGCCAGGCAACGTGCGCGAGCTGAAAAACGCCATCGAGCGCGCCATGATTTTGGAGGAGTCAGATTACATCCGTCCCACGTACCTCCCCATTCAGGTCACCGGTCAGGCGCCGGGTTACGAAAGCACCTTGCCGGTGACGACCCCAGACAGTCCGGAAATTGCTCCGCTGAGCGCGTCCGGCCCCACGATGGCCTCCTGGCGGCCCTTGCCCTCCGGCCGGATGATTCCCGTGCTGGAGTTGCCCCGAGAAGGGACTTCGCTCGAAGAAGTGGAACGCGAACTGGTTGGCTTAGCACTCAGGCAAACGGGTGGCAACCAGACCCACGCCGCGAAACTCCTCGATATCTCCCGCGACGCCCTCCGCTACAAGATGAAGAAATTCGGCTTCGACTCCGAGTCTGATAACTGAGGATAAGCCTGCTATTGTCTTCGCTGTCCCGCTTGAGACAGGGCAGGACCTCTACGGATTTTCGCCGGGGTTCCTCCACCGTGGGCTGCTCTACTTCTGGTATTTCAAAACCGAATGGACTTCGTAGCGGGTGAGTTTCTCGCGGCCTTTCAGAAACTCCAGTTCGATGAGGAAACCGATGCCTGCGACGCGCCCGCCGAGCGATTCCACCAGCTGCGCCACCGCGGCGGCGGTGCCGCCCGTGGCCAGCAGGTCGTCGATAATCAACACTTCCTGCCCGGGGGTGATGGCATCGCGATGCATTTCGAGCGCGTCCTGGCCGTATTCCAGGTTGTAGGTGGCGCGCGCGGTTGCGGCGGGAAGCTTCTTGGGCTTGCGCACGGGCACGAAGCCCGCGTTCAGCCGATAGGCGACCATGGGGGCAAAGATGAAGCCCCGGGCCTCGATGCCTACCACGCGGTCGATCTTGCGGCCGGCATAGTGGTCGGCCAGGACGTCCACGGCCTGGCGCAGCCCGACGGGGTCTTTCAGCAAGGTCGTGATGTCATAGAAAAGAATGCCGGGCTTGGGAAAATCGGGCACTTCGCGAATCAGGCGCTTCAATTGTTCCACTCAGCCTCCTATTGAGCCACTGAATCATTGAGTCATTGAGCCATTGAGGTCACACGCCTCATTCTTCAATCGCTCAATCACGCAATCGCACAATCGCTCAATTGTTTCACCACATGCCTTCGATCACGAACCGCTTGTACCGATTGTTCACCGGCTCGTCAGATTCCTCGATGCGTGTCACCCGCGCGCTGCGAGGGCCCTCGGCCAGATGGTGCTTGAATTCTTCTAGCGAAGCCTCATCTCCGATGGCATAGACTTCCACGTTGTCGTCCCCGAGGTTCTTCACGTAGCCGCAGATGCCGAGTTGGTTGGCCACGCGCTCGGCAAAAAAGCGGTAGCCGACCCCTTGGACGAGACCGGAGACGATGTACTTTTTCGCGACCTTCACGCTCTCTTGGTAGCGCGGAGTTGTTCTTTAACTCCGCGGCTTTTTCCCTTCCACCGCGCACAGGATTATAGCGGAGCGCGGCGGCCGCGAACAACTTCTGGCAGAGGCGTGTTTCGCGTCGATTTCGTAGCGGCGGGCTTGAGCCCGGCACCTGGCCCGCTCCATGTGCCGCAGGGGAGGGTCAGCGTCGGCACCATCCGCTGGCCCGGCTCAAATCCGTCGAGGTCCGCCCAGCACGCGCGCTGGCAGCAAGATGATGGCTCGCAAAAGTTCGAGGACTCCACCCACTGCGATACCGATGATCCGGAACGGCAGCAGGAGGATCCATACTATGGGGTAAAGCACGAGCGCCAATAATGCCAGCGGCCAGCAAAGCACCAGCAGGATGCACCAGAGCAGGAATTTGACCATCGGCACCTCTTGTAAGTCCTCTACTGCTTAATACGCAGTCGGCGCGGGCGAGTTCCGTAGCATGGGCATCCTGCCCATGCGCACGGCCAAGATGGCCGTGCTACGTGTCGACTCGCAAGCTGGCGCGAATCTGGGCGAGTCGCGCGGGGTAGTCGGTAATGATACCGTCCACGCCGTCGGCTAGCTTGCGCCGCATCCAGCGTGGTTGATTCACTGTCCACACGACCACTTGCAGCCCCGCCATATGCGCGCGGCGGATGAAGCGGCGCGAGGCGAAAGCCCAGTGAGGCACTACCATCCGCGCGCCTACCAGCTTGGCACGACGCAGCGCCAAAAGCGGGCGCTTGAAGCTGACGCCCAGCGGCAGGGTGGTATCGAGCTCGTGCAGGCGCCGCAGCGCGGCGCGGTCGAAGGAAATTACCGTGACTTGGCAGGCCGTCCCGGCAGACCGGATGGCTTGCAGAATCTTAGTCTCAATCTCCGGTGAGACGTCTCCGCCCTCCTTGATCTCGACGAGCGCCTTGCAGGCTCGCTGGCGTACCCACCACAAGACCTCTGCCAACAACGGAATTCGCTGCCGAACAAAACAGCCGCGAGCCTTTCCCGGATACCTTTCGTTGAACCAGGAGCCGGCGTCGAGCCGCTTGAGTGCGGCGACGGAATGCTCGTCCACCCAACCGCTTCCCGACGTCGTGCGCTCCAGCCGCGCGTCATGGATGACCACGGGCACGCCATCGGCAGAAAGGTGAACGTCGAATTCGATTCCGTCGGCGCCCTGCGCGAGCGCCAACTCGAAGGCGGCCATCGTGTTCTCCGGCGCATCACCCACCGCTCCGCGATGGCCGATGTTCAGGACAAGTCCCGAAGACGGCGCGAGGGGTAGCTCCTCCAGCGCGTTTTGGATCAGCGGACGGATGACAGGCACAGCGGTAACCGTAAGTCCGCACAATACGCTCCGCAACCAGTAGTGGCAAGCGGAAGTCCCTGACAGCGTGTTGAGATGGCCAGCGCGAGCCAAGGAGAAGGATATAGGGTGTGCTTCTACGGACGGGATCCTTCCAGCAGCGCGATGGCGTCGGCGCGCACCGCCTCGCCGCGGCCGACAGCGTCCACGCCTTCGCCGGTCTTGGCCTTGACGCTCACCTGCGCGGGGCGGATGCCTAAGGCAGCGGCCAGACGCTTCTGCATGCGAGGCATGTGAGGCGCGAGCTTGGGGCGCTCCAGCCCCACCGTGGCGTCCACGTTCACGATCGCATAGCCGGCGCGGTCGAGGAGCTTGCGAACGCGGCGGAGAAACAGCAGGCTCGAGACGCCACGCCACTTGGGGGAAGTGTCCGGGAAATGGTGGCCGATATCGCCGAGGGCGGCGGCGCCCAGCAGCGCGTCGCAAATGGCGTGGATGAGGGCGTCGCCGTCCGAATGGCTTACGGGGCCCTTCTCGAATGGGATTCTCACGCCACCCAGAATCAGTTTTCGTCCCGGGGCGAGGCGATGCACATCGTTGCCGATGCCAACGCGATAAAAAGGGTAAAGTGAAAAGTGTGAAGGATGAAGTGAACGGCTTACGACCCCTGCCTTCTGTTTGTCGGTTTTATCCTTCATACTTCACCCTTGCTTTTTTTCTCGTTCTTGCGCGATGTAGAGGCGCGCCAGGGGCAGGTCCGAAGGTTTCGTGATTTTGATGTTCCGGTCCGAGCCCATGAGCACGGTCACCGGATAGCCCAGTCGCTCGACCAAGCTCGATTCATCCGTGCCCGCAAACTCATCCGCGGCGGCGCGCGCAAAGGCTTCCTGGATGATGGCATAGCGGAAAGCCTGGGGTGTCTGGGCCAAGACGATACGTTCGCGAGGGATGGTTCCCAGGATGCTCTGGCGCTCCACTTGCTTCACCGTATCGACGCTGGGAATGCCCAGGATGGCGGCGCCGTCCTTGCGCGCTGCCTCGACCACGCGCTGAATCAGGCCTGGTTCAATAAAGGGACGGACGGCGTCGTGAACCACCACCACTTCCGTGGAAGGTGGCGCCTCGGCCAGGGCCCGCGCCACGGTCTCCTGGCGTGTCGCTCCCCCGCAGACCAGGCGGACGGGCTTTGCCAGATGCTCGCGCTCGACGTCGGTCTGCGCCCGCTCCATATCCTCGGGGCGCAAGGCCAGGAAGATGTCGTCAATCGCGTCGGAGGCGGCAAACTTGCGGAGTGTGTGCACAAAAATCGGCACCCCTTCGAGCGACAGAAACTGCTTGGGGATTCCGCCGCCCATGCGCACGCCGGTCCCCGCTGCCGGAATGATGGCCAGAACGCTCATAAGAACAGTTGCCAGTTACCGGTTGTCAGTCAGCAACGGCAAGCGACAACTGACAACCTACGCAAAACAGGACAGGCGCCGGCCTGGGGCTTGCCCCTACTGGTGCATGGCCTCGGGTCGCTGCCGGTCGTCGTACTTGCCAAAGATCATCTTACCGGCCGTGGTTTGCAAGACGCTGGTCACGGAAACATCGATGGTCTTGGAGATCATTTTCTTGGCGTTGTCCACCACGACCATGGTCCCGTCGTCCAGGTAAGCGACCCCCTGGTTATACTCCTTGCCCTCCTTGAGGATGAACACGCGCATCGTCTCGCCTGGCAGGACCACCGGTTTCAAGGCGTTGGCAAGTTCGTTGATATTCAGCACCGGGAGTCCCTGCAACTGGGCGACCTTGTTCAGGTTGAAATCGTTGGTCACAATTTTAGCTTCATACTGCTTGGCCAGTTCGATCAATTTCATGTCCACTTCGCGGACGTTGGGGAAATCGTCTTCGACAATCAGCACATGGATGGTCGCCATCTTCTGCATGCGTTGCAGGATATCGAGGCCCCGCCGTCCGCGGTTGCGCTTCTGCGAATCGGAGGAATCGGCGATGAGCTGCAGTTCGCGGAGTACAAACTGGGGAATGATGAGCATGCCGTCGATAAAGCCAGTCTCGGCCACGTCGGCGATCCGGCCGTCGATGATGACGCTGGTATCCAGGATCTTGTAATTCTTCTTGGGCTGGCGTTCGGCGGCGAACAGGCCGCCCAGCGCCGCGAGGTTGAGCAGCTCTCCCTTGTTGGCTCCCACAACCAATCCCACGTAAGCCATTAGCAGCAGCAGGGTGACCTGGAGGAAGGAGGCCGTATCCTTCCCGATATCCGTCAGGTTCAACAAGTGGCCCATCATAAGGGCGCCCAAAGTGCCCAGAAGTGACCCGACGGCAGCCCCGATCAGGCGTTTGAGACTTGCCTTCTCCAGGCGCATTTCGAAGATGACGAAAAAAACGCCCAGTGCTCCTCCCAACAGGGCGGAGGCCCGCAAAGGCAGTGCGAACGGCTGCAAACGGTAGGAAGCAGCAATAAGGACAAGAACGAAAACCACGCGCACGAACCATATTTCCCAGGACATCCGCGCTCACCTCCTCTCCCGAGGCTTATCCGACTTATTAAGATATCCCCCCGCATCTGATAGGGCATATAACACCGTTGAGTATAGCATTCTGCGCTTTAGGGTCAAAATGCACGGTCCTGGGGAGGTCACTGGGTGTCTGCCCGGTGTGGGGGGGCGGCAAAGCACGCCGCGCTCTTACTTGCTGACGCGCGACTTGATGACAATGGGTGTGCCCAGGAAGCCGAACCGCTCCCGAATGCGGTTCTCCAGGAAGCGCTGGAAAGAGAAGTGGAACTTGCCGGGCTGGTTAGTGAAAGCTACAAATACGGGCGGGGCTACTCCCGCCTGAGTCAGATAGTAGAGGCGCAGCGGCCTGCCCGCCGGGCTGGGTGCGCGCCCCAAATCAACTTCGGCGAGGAAGCGGTTCATTTCCGCGGTGCTCACCCGGAGGCGGCGGGCCACCGCCACCTCAGCAATCGTGCGCATCAGGTGTTCCAGGTGCTGCCCGGTGAGCGCCGAGATGAAGATCAAGGGGGCATAGCCCAGGTACTTCATGCGCCGGCGAACCGTTTGCGTGTACTCCTGGGTGGTCGTGGCGGTCTTCGCGATGGCGTCCCATTTATTGACCACGATCACGACGGAACGGCCGCTTTCGTGGGCGTAGCCCCCGATGTGCGTGTCGAGGGCGGTCACGCCTTCCTTGGCATCGAGGAGGAGGAGCGCGACGTCAGCGCGTTCCAGATGCCTTCGCGCTTGCAGGACGCTCAACTTTTCCGCCAGCAAATGGGTTTTGCCTTTGCGGCGAATGCCGGCGGTGTCGATGAGGCGATAGCGATGGCCGTCGTGCTCGAATTCCGCATCCACCGCGTCGCGGGTTGTCCCGGGCAGAGGCGTGACGATGGACCGCTCCTCATTGAGCAGGTGGTTCAGCAGCGTGGATTTGCCCACATTGGGCCGGCCGATGATGGCGACGTTGACTACCTGTTCGACCGGCACCGAGGTGGTGTCACCCGCCGGGAAGTCCGCCGTTACATGGTCAAGCAGGTCGTCCACTCCCAGTCCGTGCTCGGCGGAAAGCGGAAAGAGGTCGCGAACGCCCAGGCGGTGGAATTCCGCCGCCAGGGGCGAGTGTTGAGTTGTGTCAATCTTGTTTACGGCTAATGAGAGCCGCTTGCCCGTGCGCCGTAAGAGCCTCGCCAATTCCTCATCCAGCGGAACAACGCCTTGCTGGGCGTTCACGACTAAGACCAGATGCGCAGCTTCCTCAATCGCCACACGGGCCTGGCGGAAGATCTCCGAGGCAATCAGATCTTGCTCGGCGGGAATCATGCCGCCGGTGTCGACAACTTCGAACCGCTTGCCCAACCACTCGCCGGGGGCGTAGAGCCTGTCGCGGGTCATGCCGGGCTCATTTCCTACCAGTGCCCGGCGCCGCCCGCACAGGCGGTTGAACAACGTGGATTTGCCCACGTTGGGTCGGCCGAGAATGACGACGCGGGGAAGGTTCATCAGAGAAAGTCAAGAGTCGAAAGTTGAAAGTCGAGAGTCGAAAGTCAACAGTCAACAGTTGACAGCCAACAGGCAATGGGACGCGAGAGATTCGAAATCAATCCAAAATCTAAAATCTAAAATCCAAAATCAATTCCCTCGGGAGAGCAAGGCCGAAGTCATTTGCGGAGATGAGGCCGCGTCACCTCTGTGCTATTCTTTCCAGCTTGGGGGCGTCACGGCGGAGCGCTCCGGTAAGACCCGTGAGTACGTTAGACTCCCCGGCGAGGACGTGTCAAGCCGATGCGATACTATCCCGTTTTCCTGGACCTGCACGGACGGCCCTGTGTGGTGGTAGGCGGTGGCGAAGTGGCCGAGCGGAAAGTAAGCGCTTTGCTGCGCGCCGCGGCTCGGGTGCGCGTCGTCAGCCCGCAGTTGACGGCCCGTCTGGCGCGGCTTGCGGCACAGAAGAAGATTAGCGTCACGCGGCGGCGCTACCGGCAGGGAGACCTCAAGCGGGCCTTTGTGGTGTTTGCCGCGACGGACGATCCGGCCACGCAGCGGGCGGTGCGGGAGCATGCCCAAGCCGCCGGCGCCCTGGTCAACGTGGCCGACGACCGCGAGGGGTCAACGTTTCTTGTGCCGGCATCTTTTGCGCGGGGCGACCTGCATGTGGCAATCTCGACCTCGGGCGCGAGTCCGGCCTTGGCGCGGCGCCTGCGGCAGCAGCTTCAGGCGAGCCTGGGACGGGAGTACCGGGCGCACGTGCAGTTGCTGCGGGAGGCGCGCAAGAAAGTACTGAAATCCGTGCCCGACCAGAAAGAGCGCGCGCGGCTCTTCCGGAAACTCGCCGCGAACTTAGGTGAAATCAAAAGGCAAAAATCAAGAAGCAAGAACAGGGAGTCAGGAGCCAGGAGGCAGAAGGCAGACAGGGTCTTAGGGGTGAATCCGCATGGCTCCTAAATCCAAAATCCAAAATCTAAAATCACGCTAATGCCTACGGCAAGCAAAAAGTCGGCTGAGAAGCCGCCGCTCGAGCGCATTTTCGGTCCGCACGGCTGGCTGGCGCGCAATCATCCCAATTACGAGTACCGGCGCGGACAACTGGAAATGGCCGAGGCGGTCGAGGCGACACTCGAGAACCGTCAGCACCTCATCGTGGAGGCGGGCACCGGCACGGGAAAGACGCTGGCCTACCTGGTCCCCATCATCCGTTGCGGTCGGCGAGTGGTCATTTCGACGGGAACCAAGAACCTCCAGGAGCAGGTTTTTTTCAAAGATATCCCTTTCCTCAAGCAACTGTTTTCTGAAATTCGCGCCACCCTGATGAAGGGTCGGCAGAACTATCTCTGCCGGCAGAGGCTCTACGACCTCGAGAAGCAGCCGGTGCTCAACGGCCTGGAGGAGGTGGAGCGATACGCGCAGATTCGCGAATGGGAGAAACGGACGCAAACCGGCGATCGGGCGGAGCTGGAGAACCTGCCCGACACGAGCGAGCTGTGGGCGCGTATCGACGCCCGAAGTGAGGCCTGCACAGGACAGAAGTGCGCGCAATTCCAGCGTTGTTTCATCACCTGGATGCACCAGCGCGCCGCCGAATCCGACATCATCATTGTGAACCACCACCTCTTCTTCGCCGATCTGGCGCTGCGGCAGATGGATTTCACGAGCCTGTTGCCGGATTATGCCGCCATCGTTTTCGACGAGGCGCACGAGATCGAAGACGTCGCCACCCAGTATTTCGGCCTTCAGGTCTCCAACTATCGCGTCGAAGATCTGGCGCGCGACACGGAAACGACGTTGCGTCTGAAGGGCCTAAGGAGCGCGGAGGTGCTGGCGGCCGTGGGCGGACTCCGGCGGCGCGCTGACCTGTTCTTCGAACTTTTCCCTTCCACCGAGGGACGCACGGTCTTTGACAATCGCGAAAGTTTCCTGGAGGTCCATCGCGGGACCTACTCCGCGCTCCTCAATGCTTTCGTGCACGTGGAGACGGAGCTCAGCCGGCTGAAAGATCGTCCGGAGGAAATCAACAACCTGGCGCGACGGGCGGAGGAACTGCGGAAGGCTTTTGAGGTGGTTCTCGAAAGCCGGGAGCGGAACTTCGTTTACTGGTGGGAGCGGAGGGGACGCGGCGTCTTTCTGGAGGCCTCGCCCATCGACGTCTCCGCCCTTCTGCGTGAGCGCCTGTTCGAGCGCGTGGAGGCCGTGGTGCTGACCTCCGCCACACTGGCCGTGGGTGGGACGTTTGACTTTATGAAGCGGCGACTGGGCGTCCAGAACGCCAAAGAGAGAATCCTCGACTCGCATTTCGATTTTGGCCGGCAGGCGCTGCTCTACACGCCGGTGCACCTGCCCGACCCGCGCGAGCCGGATTTCGCTCGGCAAGCAGCCGAAGAGGTGGTGCAAATCCTCAAGGCCACGCGGGGACGTGCCTTTGTGCTGTTCACCTCGTACCAGCAGATGCGGGAGGTCCATGAACGCGTTCGGCGTCGCCTGCGTTATCCGATGCTGCTGCAAGGCACGGCACCCCGCACGGCACTGCTGGAGCGGTTCCGCTCCACGCCCCACGCCGTGCTCTTTGCCACCAGCTCGTTTTGGCAAGGCGTGGATGTGCAGGGCCAGCAACTGAGTGCCGTGATTATTGACCGGCTTCCTTTTGCTGTCCCCACGGACCCCGTGGTGGCAGCCCGGATCCGGATGATCAATGAGGACGGGGGCAACGCCTTCACGGAGTACCAAACTCCGGAGGCCGTGATCGCGCTCAAGCAGGGGTTTGGCCGCCTCATCCGCAGCGAAGACGACCGCGGCGTGCTGGCCATTCTTGACCATCGCATGGTCCGCAAGCCTTATGGCCGGGTGTTCTTTGAGAGCTTGCCCGGCTACCGACGAACCGACCGGCTGGAAGAGGTCAAGGCTTTCATGCGAGAATTGTGAGTCAGTGGTCAGTAAGACCAGGGGAAGGCTCGTTGCGTTCCGCTGGACATTGGGACTGAGAACTGACAACTGAAAACTGGGGACGGCTGAATGTTCGAAATATCGGCGGAGTATTCCTTTGCGGCGGGCCATGCGTTACGCGGCTACAAGGGAAAGTGCGAGCACGTCCATGGGCACAACTACAAAATCTGTGTCACCGTGGCCGGGGAACAACTCAATGCCCTCGGGCTGCTGATGGATTTCGTTGATTTGCGCGCAGCCCTCAAAGCCTTGGCCGAGCGCCTGGACCATCGCTTCCTGAATGATCTGCCGCCCTTTGACCAACTGAACCCCTCGGCTGAGAACTTGGCCAAATACTTCTGGGAAGGCCTGGAGCCTGAAGTCCGGAAGCAGGGCCTGCACGTTCAATCCGTGACCGTTTGGGAAACAGATACGACCTCGGCGACTTACCACCCCTCCCCCCAACGTTAGAAACCCGCATTCTCTTAGCGACTTGAGCCCGCGTCTCTTGGGTGTGGATTCGGGCGGAGGTGATCAAGGGAGTGGGTGTAAGAGAAAGGGCATCCCTTCGCTGACCACAACTGAACCCGAGGCGGGCACAATTGACCGCCTACCAGGTCCAGAAGGCTACGGAGGGGTGGATGGCGGCGTGGTGCTGCTGGGCGCAGACGCCCTCCTTGCAGTAGTAGACGTCCTCGCACCACCGGCACCGGGTCAGGCGATCCTTGTCGCGGACGCAGCCGCAGACCGTGCAGGCTTCCAGGAGATCAGCGACAACGTGCCGCGAATGAGCCCGCCAGTTCTCCAGCACCTCTCGCTCTTCCCGGATTCTTGTCAGATCGTCCTTGCCGAGCATGTTCCGCTCCTGCTACAGGGGTAGATGCAACCTGAAGGCCAAGGGGCTACCTCGCTGCTGGAGGATTATCCTGAATCTTGCAAACCCTTTGCTTTCAGAGAGAAGGAGCCACTTTCCTGCGCCGACTCTCGGGCATTTGGACGCCGGACACAACGTCGCTTGTGCTGATTTCTACCGAAAAGTGTCACATTTTTGTATCAGTCTCGCCGGGATGGGACAGGCCGTCCCGGGCGTGCGCTCCGCGAATCGGGTAGAATAAGGCTGAGCTACGGGAAGGGAGGAAGGCCGAAGTGCTCGTCACGGAGATCTTCAAATCGATCCAGGGCGAGTCCACATTCGCGGGGCTGCCCTGCGTATTCATCCGCCTGACGGGCTGCAATCTCCGCTGCCACTGGTGCGACACAGCTTATGCATTTCAGGGCGGGCAGACGATGTCGGCGGAGGAGATTCTCGCGCGCGTCCGACAGTTGGGATGCTCGCTGGTGGAAATCACGGGAGGGGAGCCGCTTCTCCAGCCGGAGGTCCCGGCACTGGCCGAGCAGCTTCTTGCCGAGCGTCATCGGGTTCTTGTGGAGACCAGCGGGGAACGCTTTGTGGGTGAGCTGCCGCGAGCCGTGGTGAAGATTGTGGATGTGAAATGTCCGGGGAGCGGAGAAAGCGGAAAGTTCCGCCTCGAGAACCTCGAGGCACTCGAACGCAAGGATCAGCTTAAATTCGTGATCTTGGACGAAAACGATTATCGCTACGCGCGAGAATTTCTTGCGAGGCACAACGTGCGCGACCGCGTGGACGAAGTTATCTTCGCTCCGGTCTTCGGCCAACTTCCGCCGCGCACGCTGGCCGAATGGATCCTGCGCGACGGCTTGGAGGTGCGCCTGGGGCTCCAGCTCCATAAGTTCATTTGGGAGCCGGACGTGCGCGGCGTTTGAAGGCGGGTTCTGTTGACGGACATCCCGCGATCAAACTTACCTTTTCCGGCCCAGCATTTTGGCTGACAGAAGAATCGACACGGAGCCATCTCGGGTCACGGTAGCAATGAACGGAGGGCGATTCTGAGCCGCGACCCGTCTCATCCGCTTGAGTGCGCGGACGAAGGCGGCTGCCATCTCCTCTCCTGTCAGATTTCCCGATGTGAGAACGAACGCGGAGACCCTGGCATTTCGGAGTGCCGCGAGCTCGGGAGCACGGCGTCTAATGTGTTTGTCCTTCGTAAGGACTGCCCACCCCCTCCGCCCAACTTCCTGAAGCCAGTCATCATCTCTGGCGTCCGGGGAGAAGTGCGAGTCGTGGATCTCGACCTGTGCCCCTGCGCCGCGAAGAGCGTCGGCGACCTTCTCTTTTCCAAGGGAACGGTCCAGGAAAAAAACCGCTTGCTCAGGCGGCATGGACCTGGAGCTCGCACCGGATTGCTTCTTCGATTCCGAGCCGTTGGTAGCCATAGTCCTGTGCGAGCTCGTCGATGGTCTCACCAGCTTTGTAACGCTCCGCTACGACGGCGGTGGGAATCCCGGTGCCCACAATGACAGGGCGTCCGAACGAAACAAACGGGTCAATGACGACAACTCTCGGCTCTTCGGGCTCGAACTTCCGGGTGAACGGGTAAAGCCTGGTAGGTAGCCCGTCAGGGTCTCGTTCGATCCGCCGTAGATGTGCTTCCAGCAGACGCCGAATGGCGAGTTGGCCGTATTGGGAGATATTGATGAGCTGACCCCACTTCTGGACGAAGAGATTCAAACCGTCGGTCTCGAACCTTTGGTCGGCCAAAGGATGTTTTGAAGGGAACTGCTTCTCTACGTAATGCAGAGCTTGGCGAACCTGTGGCAGGGGAAGTCTGTGTTTACGTCGGATTGCGGCCAGTACATGAGCTTCCACCAAGTTGATGAAAGAGAGGACGCCTCTGTGCTGGTCAGGCAGGTCTATAATGGGTTCGAAAAATCGGGGACCTGATTCCGTTGGGTAATAGCGGCCAAGCACCCACGAGCGCAAAGTAGCTACCGGGATTCTGAGGTAATGCGCACCCTCGCGAATGGAGTATGCTGGGAGTTCCCGTGGGTCGTCACTCTGAATAATGAAATTCGCTCTCCTCCCCATGGTGAGCAAAGTATAGCACAGATGAGTGGGTGAGAAACTACGCGGTTGGTCCGCTATTTGAAAAAGGCAGCCATGGAGCTCCGTAACCCCAAGACGCTTGCTGTCGTTCTTGCCAGCGGGGGCATGGACAGTTGCGTGACCACGGCCATTGCGCATCTGGACTATCGCCTGGCGATGCTGCACGTTGCTTACGGGCAGCGGACCGAGAAGCGCGAACTTCAGGCGTTCCATGCTTTGGCGGACTTCTATCGGGCCGAGCACCGGCTGGTGTGCCGGCTGGAGCACCTGAGGCAGATTGGCGGCTCCAGCCTAACGGACGCGCGGCTGGCCGTGGAGCGCGCCAACCTGGAACGCAAGGAAATCCCCTCCAGCTACGTCCCGTTCCGCAACGCCCACTTCCTCTCCATCGCGGTTTCTTGGGGCGAGGTATTAGGGGCGCGCAAGATTTTCATCGGCGCTGTAGCCGAAGATAGCTCCGGTTACCCCGACTGCCGCCCGGAGTATTACGAGGCGTTCAGCCGCGTCATCGTGGCGGGGACAAAGCCCGCGACACAACTTGAAATTGTCACGCCGGTCATCCACTTGCGCAAAAGCGAAATCGTGCGGCGGGGAGCGGAGTTGGGTGCGCCGCTCGAGCTTACCTGGTCCTGCTACCAGGCCGAAGACGTTGCCTGCGGGGTCTGCGATAGTTGCGCGTTGCGCTTGCGGGCCTTTGCCGAGGCCGGGGTGCCTGATCCCATTCCTTATGCTGTCCGCCCGAGCTACATCCGCCCTGATGTCCCGCGTTTCTAGGACGGTGCTGAAAAAGGCCCGGGAGCATGTCATCCTGAGCGGCCTGCGCCCCAGAGGCTGCGGCCGCCGGGGCGAGCGAAGGATCTAAGTCTTCTGTTGCCAAACGCCCCAGAGATGCTTCGCTGGCGCTCAGCATGACAAAGAGGGTTTTTCAGCATCCTGCTAGCCCTTCGGTCTTCTCCGCCATGAGGGCGATTGGTTATTTTCATTGACGTGGAGAGCGCGATTGAACTAAAAGCGCGACGACGGCTTCATTTCCGCGCGCGAGCGGGCCATCCTCCGGGAGCAGCAGAAGGCTCTCCGTCTTCCTGACGAGGTGGTGAACGAGATTGAGAAGCAACTTCGGTTCAAGGAATAAGGCGTGGCGCACGAATGACCGCGCCAGCCCTCAAGGTAAGGCCATGGTAGCTGATGGTGGAGGTGAGCTCGACGGTGCGAGGCCGGATCGTAACCGGCATCACAGATGCGGCCAATGAGACTTCTCCGGCCTCGGCTACAGCTTTTCGCGACGACTGTCAAACTCAATGTGCTCAAGGTGGTGTGTCACCGAGAAAACCAATGGGGTTGAGTCACCATCTCAAAAAGGGTACAATAGAGTGAAGGTATCAGATGCAGGAGGCAATTATGTCGCTGTCGGGATTGCGGAAGGTGATGGGGTTGGCTGTCGTGCTCATGCTCCTCGCAGGCGCGAGCCCCGTCTTCGCGCAGTTGGGTTCGCTCACTGGGGTGTGCAAGGACGAGAATGGGAACCCCCTGGTCGGCTACAAGCTGCGTATCGAGCGTCAGAATGTGAAGTGGAAATCCGAGGTCAAGACGAGTAAGAAAGGCGAATACACGCACATCGGATTGGCGCCCGCCGACTATAAGGTCACGCTTGTGGATCCCAGCGGCAGGGATGTCTTTTTCCTGGGCACGCATGTTGGGATCGGGGACCCGACCGAGCTGAATTTCGATTTGGCCAAGGAGAGGGCGCGGGCGCAGGATGACCAAGCGAGGCAATTGGCCGCCAACCCTGAACTGCAAAAGCAAAAGGACGAGGCGGAGAAGGATGTCAAACAGTTCACGGGCCTGAAAGGGCTCTACGAGCAAGGGGAGGTGCTCCTGGGGGAGAAGAAATACGTCGAAGCCGCCGTGATGTTTGAGCAGGCGCTCCCGTTGGCCAAGGGTACGAATATTCCTGTTATCCTGGCGAAGTTGGGCGAGAGCTATCACAAGTCCCGGCAGTATGATCGGGCCGTGGAGTACTACCGGAAGGCGAGCGAGGCCAATCCTGCGAACCCTGATGTGCACAACAATCTGGGCAACGTATATGCCGAGATGGGGAAGTCCGCGGAAGCCTTGGCGGAGTTCCAGAAAGCTGCCGAACTTAACCCCGCTGGGGCTGCCCGCTACTACTTCAACCTAGGCGCCGTGAGCTACAACATGGGCAAGATGGACGATGCCGCGAACGCCTTCAAGAAGGCCACGGAAATCGACGCGAAATACGCCGATGCTTTCTTCTGGCTGGGGCAAGCGTTTATGGGCAAGGCCACGATGACTCCCGACGGGAAAGTGGTTGCCGTTCCCGGCACCGTTGAGGCGCTGGAGAACTATTTGAAGCTCGAGCCGAACGGGAAGAACGCGGCGACGGCGCAGGCCTTATTGCAGACCGTCCAGGGACAGATCCAGACCGTGTACAAGTCCGAGAAAAAGAAGAAGAAATAGCTTTGCACGCTTTAAGCTTCGGGCCTCGCGGGAATCATACCGCGGGGTCTTTTTGTTAGCGGCCATGATTTATGCAGGAAATCTGACGGCGCTCGCGGTAGTGGTGATGCTGGGCGGCGTCCCTCTTGCCGCCGATACGATCTACCAGACTAACCCGCAGGGTAGACAGGTCACCATCCACCGCGAGGCTATTCTGGTCAAGGAAGACTTCTCCTCCCTCCTCTACAAACACTTCGACCTGAAAGAGCGGCGCGTGGTCAAGGTGCGGCTGAGCAAGGGCAGCTTGCCCTATTCGGTGGTGACCAGCAGCCCGGAAGACCGCCAGCAGATTGTCAACACCTGGAGGCGGTTCGGGTACACGGCCACGGTGACGGACCAAAGCGGTAAGACGACGCGCGTGTCTGATGTGTACCTGGATTTCTATCCTCCGGGAGGGCGCGGCTCGTTGTTGGAATCCGTCCCGCCCAGAACCACGTTTCCTGTCCAGCTGGAGGGCGGAGGCGCAGACGAGCTGGAGTTCTCCAAGATCGACCGCATCGAGTTCCACGGAGAACGAATGAAGCTGACGCTCCGCGATGGGCAGACGCAGGACGCCCGATTTCTCATGCCCACGGATCGTCCCGCGGAGGCGCGCCTCCTGGGCATCACTGAACAGTACGACCCCGCGAGCGCGGAGGTGTTTGATTTCTCGCTGCCGCTCGCGCGCATGAAAGAGATCCGATTCGAACCGTAGCCGACGGAATTAGTCTGCCCGAGGTGTGCCCTCCTCAAATCCTTCCTCAGTAACGGGTGACAAGCAACACGTTTCGCGTTAACCTTCCTCGCTCCTCGCTTGCTACGGGCAGGTTATCGCTGGACCACCAGGAGGGACGATGCTGCGCATGCTAAAGGTTGCTTTTGCCGGATGCTGGTTGGCGCTGGCGATGGGAGCCTCTGTTCAGGCCGCGGGGCTCAAGGCCGGCGTGGCGAAGGTTGAGATTACTCCGCCCGCCGGCGAGAAGATGTGGGGGTACTTCGACCGGCAGGCGGGCGCGGAGGGGACGCTGGATCCTTTGTACGCCCGCGTGTTGGTGCTCGAGGCGGGGGAAAAGCGGCTGGCGCTGGTGGTGCTGGATTTGGGGCGCACCTTCGGGCCGGCCCAGCTAGCGCGCCTGGGAGAGACCGCGCGGAAAACTAGCGGGATCTCCTATGTGCTCGTGCAGGCCACCCACACGCACGCGGGCCCGGTCATCCAGGATGAGTATCCTGGAAACGCGGTTCCCGCCTGGGAGACGGCGGCGCTGGAAAAGATTGCGAAAGCCATCGAGGAGGCGCGGCTGCGCGCTGTGGAGGCACGGCTCGGCACCGGCTACGGCGTCGCCTACATCGGCTACAACCGGATCCGTGTGAATCCGGATGGAAAAGTCACGATGTTCTGGACCAATCCCACGCGGGAGCCGACGGCACCGGTGGACCCGACGGTTTCGGTGCTGCGCGTGGACACGGCGGACGGCAAACCACTGGCGATCCTGGTGAACTACGCTTGCCACCCGGTAGTGTTTGGGCCGGACAACCTGCAATATTCCGCCGACTTCCCGGGCGTGATGGTGAAGACCGTGGAAGAGGCTTTCGGGGGCGGACCGCTTTGCTTTTTCTTGCAGGGCGCTCCCGGCGACATCAACGTTTACGACGCCACCACCCGGCGCGCCCAGGACGCGGTGAAAAAGCGGGATTGGAGCGGGGAACGACTGGGCGCAGAAGCCGCGCGCGTCGCCAAAGCCATCCAGACCCGGGCCGACACGCCGGCGAGTCTCGATTTCGTCGAGGATGTGATGACGTTCCGTCCGCGTTGGGAGGCGGAAAGGTTCCGGCAGGCGCTGCTGGCGGCTTACGGACAGAAGATTTTCGACGCCTTCGCCCCGCGCCTCACGGATGGAGTTAAGGTGCCTGTCGCGACGCTGCTCCTCAACAAGCGCATCGCCCTGATGACGATGCCCGGCGAGCCCTTTGTGGAATTCCAGATTAACTGGCGTGACCGCTGCCCGGTGCGCGAGGCATTCTTCCTCGGCTATGCCGACGGGTACGTGGGCTACTTCCCGACGATTCGCGCTGCCGCGCTGGGCGGCTACGGTGCAGCCAGCGCCACCACTTGGGTGGAAGTGGGCGCCGGTGAGCGCATCGTGGATCACGCCTTAGCCCGAGTCTATGAGATGCTTGGCCGGCTGAGCGATCTTCCTGAGGATCTCAAAAAATAGCGGCGGCTGGCTTGCTCCGCCGCCCAGAGCGCGAGGAGCTGCCGCTTGGCGGAAGTCGGTATTTCATGATCTGCGAGGTGTGAAAATGAACCAGGAAAAATTGGCCATCGACGGTGGGAAGCCGGTCCGGACGAAGCCTTTGCCCCTCGAATTCCCTGGTGTGCACCACATGGACGCCAAGGAGATTCAGGCCGCGGTCCGTCTGCTGCGGGCGCGCTCGCCGTTTCGCTATTACGGCATCAAGTTGCAGAAAGAAGTTGAGAAGCTGGAGGCCGAGTTCGCTCGCTTCCTCGGAGTCAAGCACGCGCTTGCCGTCGCGAGCGGCACCGGAGCGCTGCACGCGGCACTGTCGGCGCTGGGCGTGGGGCCGGGCCAGGAGGTCATCGTCCCGGCCTACATGTGGGTGTCGGTGGTGGCCGCGGTGGTCAACCACGGCGCCATTCCGGTGCTGGCGGACATCGACGACACCTTCTGCCTGGACCCCGCGCAAGTGGAGCAGCGCCTCACGCCGAAGACGACGGGCATCATCCTGGTGCACATGAGCGGCGCCCCGGGCAACGTCGCCGCCATCCAGAAGATCGCCCGCGCGCGCAAGCTGTGGCTGCTGGAGGATTGCGCGCAGTGCAATGGCGGGAGCGTGGCGGGGCGCAAAGTCGGCAGCTTCGGCGACATGGGAGTGTTCAGCTTTCAGATGAACAAAAACATGACGGCGGGCGAAGGCGGCTGCGTGGTGACGAATGATTTCCGCCTTTATCGCCGGGCCTTCGCCTGTCACGATCTGGGCTATGCGCGGGACGAGAACGGCCGCCTGATCTTTAGTGACCCGGATCTTTGCCTGTGGGGCAAGGGCTACCGGTTGGACGAGCTGCGCGCGGCCGTGCTGCGCGTGCAGTTGAGGAAATTGCCGCGCATCGTCGGCAACATGCGCCGCAGCAAATATCGCATCCGCCGCGCCCTGGAGAAGTTTCCGCGCGTGCAGTTGCGCCGAATCCTCGACCCCAAGGGCGATACCGGCTGCTTCCTCATTACTACTTATCCCGATGCCGATACCGCCAAGCGAATCAACACCGCTCTGCGCGCCGAAGGGATTGTGACCTCTCCGCAAGGCATTTCGAACGTTGTCATGACCGAGTGGGGTCTGCACCTCTACTACAACAATATCAGCCTGGTGAAACAAGGCAGCGTGGACGGCCGGGGCTTTCCCTGGAACCTGGCGGAGAACGCCGGTCTGGGAAGCCAGTACAGCAAAGGGACCTGCCCGCAGGCGGATTCCCTGTTTGCGCGCAGCATCCTATTGCCGATACCCTCATGTCTGACGCGGCGCGATGAGGACGACATCATCCGCGCGTTCGAGAAAGTGCTGCGGGCACTTTTGCCGCAATAGACTGCAAGCGAGGAGGAGAGACCGATGCAGGATCATATTCAGCCGCCGGAACCGAAGCGCAGCTTTCCTTACCGGAGCGTCGTTCTGGCCTTGCTGCTTGCCGCTTCGCTGGGCCTGGCCTCGGCCGGCGCGCAGGAGGTGAAGGTCTATGTCTCCTCGCAGGCCGGGGACCGGCTGGCGGCGAAGCCGTCGTTGCAGTTTGCGGCCCAGGAAAAGGCGAAGCTGCCGGGATTCAAAATCAACGCGGCCGTGACTGACCAGAAGATTGATGGGTTTGGCGCGTCGTTGATGGAGGCGGGCCTGATCTGCCTGAACGATTTGCCGCCCGCGGCGCAGGAAGAAGTTCTGCAACAGCTTTTCGACCCGGAGAAGGGCGCGGGCTTCACGGCCATGAAGACGGAGATTGCCGCCACGGATTTCGCCTCCGCGGGGCCGTGGTACACCTACGACGATACGCCCGGAGACGTCGAGCTGAAAAACTTCTCCGTGGCGCGCGACCTCGGGCCCAACGGCATGATCACCTTCATCAAACGAGCGCGCCAATACGGCCGCTTCATGCTCCAGGCCCCCATGGATTACCCTCCCGACTGGATGCTGACCAATCTGCAGGACCGGGAAAAGCAGGACGTCGA
>Ga0315294_10000690_pt1 | contig 36458 bp, 38 predicted proteins | sample YL17G13_40_MG_FD_203626 | JGI IMG/M metagenome (GOLD analysis project Ga0315294, IMG submission 203626) | Sediment microbial communities from Yellowstone Lake, YNP, Wyoming, USA - YL17G13_40 | ecosystem: Environmental > Aquatic > Freshwater > Lake > Sediment | place: USA: Wyoming | collected...
GCAACAGCACAGACTCCCGCAGCGCCGCTTGTTGCTCCTCCTTTGGGATCCGATAGGCTGCCTCACACACCCCACACACCCAATAAAGTTCCTTGTTCCACCTTGCCAGGGGAATCCAGTACACGTGGAACTGCTTGAAGGATTTTCGCAACTCGAACGCCGCCCAGTTCTTGCAGTTTGGGCATTTAGAGATGCCTGCATCAGCCACGTGCTTCAAATGGCTTCCCCATCCCCAGAAAATGAGCATCAGGTGTCACCCCTCCAGATAGGCGCGGAGTTGGTCTTTCGTGATCTCTCTGCTGGGCGTTCCGCAAACGGGGCACACGAACGCGAATTTCTTGGCCGAGATGAGAGGCTTCTTGCTGAAGACTACGCCCAGCCCAAGAGTCGGAAAACAGTGGAGCGTGTGGTCGGCGGAATTGCCGCAGCGCTCGCATGCGAGGGTGAGTGGTCGCGCCCCTTTTACGACGTAAGGTTCCCACCGTCCAAAGAACATTGTCAGCACCCACTTTCGATTAAGATGCGTCTAACCCGCCGCACCGGTCTCCCTGAACCCAGCCAGTCAAATTGTCATGCATCCGGTCTGGTCTGTCAAGACTCTGTCAGAGTCGGTAGCATTTGGGACTGGGTGGGTTTGTTGGTGAAGGAGCGGAAGGTGGCATTTCGGACACCGTGTCAAGACCGCAGGTGGTGCAGGCTGCCGCACCTGAAGGTGTCTGCGTTTGCGGGGATGGAGGAAGTCTGATGAACCCGGCAAGGCGCGGGAGCGTAACGCCGCCCGCGCCGCCGCGTGCCCTATGCCTGAAAGGTTGCCCGGGGTCGCTGCTCCCTTCAGGCCACGTGGAGATTGACCTGGCTATGCCTCTTTACCTGGGAGCGGATGAAGGTGAGGAGGCGGGCGATCTCGTCGAAGTCGGGTTGGGCCCATCCGGCCTGGCGGGCCCGGTCGAGGGCTTCCTCGAGGGTGAAGGAGTAGCCGTCACTCGCGAACATGCAACTATTGTCTATCTCGGACGTCTCCCCGAACTCTTCCAGGAAGTCTAACTCCTTATCGGTCGGATCTTTAAAGGCAGCGTCCCATCTTACCAGCCATATCTTCCTGCGGCTCATGCTATCTGTCCTCCTGTGTGTTTTTCTTTCCGATGACGTTCTTTGTCCGGCCTTCCAGGCCAGCCACGGACTTCAACCGAACACCCTCATCGCCCGCCCCTAAAGGTTTTGAATTTGACCGTTTGCCCGTCGGTGGTGAGTTGGACTGCGCCGTCAACGTCGGTGCGGAAAGATTTGCCGTTGCTGGAATAGATGAGAGTGCGGAGGTTGGGGTCAAGGGTGTCGAAGCGGGTTCGGGGGGAGAAAACCACTGCGGCTACCAGGCCGGAGGATAGGATCTTCTTCAGTTCGGGAGTGAGTTGGGTCCTGACCGGAAGGAAAAGCACGACGGACTTGCCCCGGGGCACAGAGAGGTTCGCAAGAGGGGATCTGTCCGCATTGGTTGCCCAGATGAGGTCCACGTTGCCGTAGGAGAGGCGAAGGAACTGGGGTTTTATTTCCTCGAGGGAGGTTAGGGTTCCGGGAGTGAAACGAACGCGGTCGGCGACTTCCAGCCTCTCGTGGGGGACGCTCCGCAACACCTGCACGCCCCTCTCCTCGGCGGCCTGGAGCATCCGGTCGGAGCAGGCATTTGGTTCTCTCCGGTCGAGAAGGATGAGTTTGTTCACGGGCACCTCGGCCAGGACGGGGGGCGAGTCGGGCGGGAGGGTGGTTGGATGTGGACCGTCCTGGGCGGTCCTGATGTATCGGTGGTCTGCCCCCACTAACTAACGTCCCGAAGGACCCCTCGGGGTGAGTCGGTGGAAGAGCTAGGTTGCTCTTTGGGTTGGCTCTCCGTGCGGCGTTAGCCTGGGGCCTGACTTGGGGACCCGACAATACGGGGGTGTCGGATGGCTATAGCGGGAGCGTGGAGAGGACTTCAGCCGCCGGCACATATCTTACATGGGGTCAGGCCCCTGGCCGTCGCTTCTGACAACGATATGGCTTCCACTGATCGGGCGCGGCCCAGCCCCCGACAGTTGCGTGTGGTATGCCACCGCTTGCCCGAATATGGGGCGATGTAGACGGTCTGCTGCCCCCTGTCTGTAGGGGCGGCTGAGGCTCTTGAGTGGGGCTGTGATGTTGGGGGGGGGGCTCGCTGGGGGTTGTGGCGAAAATCCCAGGGAGCCACTGGGGAGGGGTCTCGCCACAGGCCCACCCGCGCCTCTCGTGCGCGGGCCTCCAAGTCTTTGAGAGTCTGATCGGCTGGCGCATACTGTTGATACCACCAGGCGAGGCCCGCAGCGACCAGCCCATGATTGAGACTCCCGCCCTGTGGAAGGTAGACCTCCGCGACCGTCCGGCCATATTGGTCGGTGTCCACGGGCTGGACCCCTACGGTTTTCCCGAAGGCCGCCTGGGAGCAGAACTGCTTTGCGCGTGTGCCGAAGGCCTGGCCGCTCTCCGGACAATCTATGCCGTGGAGCCTGATCCTTTCGGCTCTCCCATCGTGCATGACCTCGATGGTGTCGCCGTCAATGACGCTGACCACCTGACCCTCCCAGGATGTGTGAGGCATGGCCGGGTTGGTCGAAGGGGTGGTCTTCGGGGCCTCTGGTTTCTGTGCTGGCGTGGGTGGTTTTGCACAGGCAGATACAAGGACGATCATGCCAAGGGCGAGAAGCGCGGTTCTTTTCATTGGCTCTCTCCTCTGAAGGGTTTTCTGGGCCTACGGGGAGTGTACAGCGCGCAGGGGAGTCTGTCCAGGGGCCCTTCCGGCGTCTTGTAGAGTCGGTTCAGGGCACCCGGGGCCTGGTGCTGTCCTTCCGTTTCGTCAGAAGCAGCGGGAACAGGGGCTGTAGCCGCGGCGTTCTGCTTCTGAGCGGGATATAGGGATGCTGCTCCTGCTCAGGTACTGGCAGCCGGCTCTGTGGTATTTGCTGCCGCTCTTGGTGATGTACACGGTCTCGCCGGCAGACACGGGACCAGGCTGAACTCCATTTGGAGGGTTAGGAACCGGAAGCGTGAGGGTGCCCTGAGACCTGCGTTGCTCGAGTCGGAAGAGCCAGGTCATGACCATCTCACGGGTGCAGGTTCCCTGGGGGTCTGTGCCGTCGGTGATTCCCTGCCCCCTGGCCCATCCCCAGGCGTCCCTTGCCCAATCGCTAGGCTGGGTTTGGCTCTGGGCGTAGAGAAAACCGGCGCACAACAGCACCAGGGCTCCCAGGGAGACGATGGTAATTCTCGGCTTCATGTCTTTTCCTCCTTTTGGAGAATTGTGAGTCTATCGTAAGCGTAGGGCGCGCAGGCGGGTTTGTCCAGGAACTCCTTTTGGGCAAGGTTGAGGCGGTAGGGGCAACCGGCGCATCAGAAGCAGGACGAAAGCAGCGATGAGGGATACTTGGGTGCCGGAGACGACCATAACGTGAATGGTGCCGGAGCGCCTAAAGATCTCCTCGAGGGAGTCGGGCATGGGATAGGACTTGTTGCCAAAGAGAATCCCGCCGAGAATGGTGGCGAGGAGGGAGCGATTCCTGCCTGGCAGGGCGCTGACAAGATGGGAATAGATGCTCTCCTGGGCCCTGCCTACGAACCCGGCCAGGGTTCGTTCCCACGAGATATCAGGGGCCGGCGAATCCGGACTTGCCGACTTCGCATGAGTTCCCGGCGCGAGCGGAGAATCTGGCACAGCAGGGGCTTCGACCACGTCAGCGAAAAAGACGGCGTGGATGCCGTGCTCTTCAAGGTAATCCTCGTAGGAGAATTGACCCCAATTGGAGGCCTGAGGCGGGCTCTGAAGCCTGCCGACACAGCGCACCTGGTCGCCGGGGCGGGCGGTCGCCTCCGCCTTTGGATAAACGACCACCAGTCCGGAAACTGATCTCTTCCCTTCCAGGATGGCAAGATGTTGAACCCTGACCTTGAGGCTGACTCTGCCCTGGGAGCGGACCTCCCTCTGGAGAACGAATCCCTGTATCTCGGCCGGCTGGTCGCTGATGAAATGGGAGAGGTCGTCCGGCAAAGGAGTGGCGCGCAGGCTATACCAGGCTGCGCCGCCGAAGAAGCAGCCCGCCAAAACGGCGGCGAAGAAGGCTTTTCCACTTCGTCGCAAGATGACCCCTGCCACACAGATGAGAAAAACCGCTGCCCACGCGGGTGCAGGAACGGGCATGACCCGCGCGAGGAGGATGCCGGCCACAAAGCAGAGGCAGAGGGGGACGAAGGCGCGGCGACTGAGGTTGGCGGTTTCAGTGGGAAGAGCGGTATCTTGGCTCAAGATGGTTTTCCCTTAAGGCAAGGAATGTGTTCTGCGCCCTCTCTACCACTGCCATGACCTGCAGCAAGACGCCTTTACGGAAGAGTATTCTGGCTCTCGGGGCCAGCCCGAGGAGAGCCCGGATACATTCGGAGACGCTCTCGCTCAGGGAGTCTAACTCATAACCGCCCTCGAGGGCCATCACGAGGCCGATGCCTGCGGCATCAGCGTAGGCCTTGGTCAACTGGGCCAGGCGGTGGAAACCGGCGCTCGTCAAGCGCATGCCATGAAAAGGGTCTTTTTCGTGGCCGTCAAAGCCAGCGGAGACGAGAAGGAGGCGAGGCTCCCATTTTGCGAGGGTGGGCCGCACCAGCGTTTGGAAGATGTATTCGTAATCCTCGTCGCCGCAGCCGGAGGGAAGGGGAACGTTGAGGTTGTGGCCCAGCCCCTGGCCGCTTCCCGTCTCGTGGAGGGCGCCGGTTCGCGGGTAGAACGGATAGCCATAGACGTGGAGGGAAAGGAATGAGACCTGGCCGGAGTCGTAGAATATCTCCTGAGTTCCATTGCCGTGGTGCAGGTCCCAGTCGAGGATGGCAACCCTGTCCAGGCCGAATCTCTCCTGAGCGTATCTGGCGGCCAAGGCGACGTTGTTGTAAAGGCAGAACCCCCTGGCCTGGTCTGGGCCGGCATGGTGGCCGGGGGGGCGCGTCAGGGCAAAGCCATACCTGACCTGCCCGCCGAGGACTGCCTCCACCGTGGAGAGGAGGCAGCCAGCGGCCCAAAGGGCGGCCTCGTGACTTTCTGAGCAGACCGGCGTGCGAACGTTTAGGAACCCGCCCCCTGAGGCACAGACCTGCTTTATCCTCTTCACCAGGGCTGGAGAATGCACCAGGAGGGTCTCCTCCTCCTTCGCGCTCCGCACAGCCAGGGAGGAGGCGAGGCCCAGTAGCCCCTGTCTTTCAAGCCTTTCACGAATTGCGATCAGCCTCTCCGGCCTTTCGGGATGGCCGGGGATTGCATGTCGGAGACATTCCTCGGAATATGCCAGGCCAACGGGGGAAGCGACGCTCATGCGAGGTTGTTCACGGCCGGATTCCGGGGATCGCGTTTGGCGGCATGGCGGTTATAGGAAGGGTGTGAGGCGGTTCAAGGGGGTGGGCAGGTTGTCTGCATGCATCGCGATCCGCACATTAGCAGCCCCGACTTCGTAGTAGGGCGGGTCTTGGGAGGTTAACCGTCCAAGGATTCCCCTAGGGGGTGATGCTAGAGGTGAACACTGCGATTGTTGCCATCGGCTGGCTGATCCCAGATTGCCTCCTCGGCGAGCCACGCCTGGGCAGGTCAGGGCGGGAGGCTTGGCCACCACGAGCCCTAGTGTTTGTGGCCGGAAGCCTTTGCATCGTCGCGCTCGAGCAGACGCTCGAACTCTCCGATATTGGAAGCCTTTTCCAGGCCGGTTTGGTAGTCTATGATGCCGTTGTTGACGAGGTTGGCCAGGGATTGGTCAAGGGTCATCATTCCTTGTTTCATGCCGGTCTGAATTATGGAACCTATCTGGTGGGTGTTGGCCTCTCGAATGAGGTTGCGGACAGCTGGGGTAGCCACGAGGGTCTCGAAGGCAGCGACTCGGCCGTTGCCATCCTTCCTCTTCACCAGGGTTTGTGAGATGACTCCCAGGAGGTTCACGGATACCTGGATTCGGATCTGCTGCTGCTGGTGCTTGGGAAAGACATCCACCACCCTGTCAACGGTCTGAACGGCGTCGGTGGTGTGGAGCGTTCCGAAGACCAGGTGTCCGGTTTCGGCTGCGGTGATGGCCTGAGCCATGGTTTCGAGGTCGCGCATTTCCCCTACCAGGATGACGTCGGGGTCCTGGCGGAGGCACCATTTAAGGGCATTGCCGAAAGAGAGGGTATCTCGCCCCACCTCCCTCTGGTTTACCATCGCCGCCTTATCTTGGTGAACGAACTCTATCGGGTCTTCCACGGTGATGATATGAACCGGGTATTTGTCGTTAATATAGTTTAACATGGCCGCCTGGGTGGTGGACTTGCCGCTACCGGCGGGGCCGGTTGACAAGACCAGACCTCGAGGCCTGTCTGTCAAGGTCCGGCAGATGGGGGGCAGGCCGAGTTCTTCCATGCTGCGGATTCGAAGGGGAATGGCCCGGAAGGAGGTCCCGAGGGTTCCCTTGTGCCTATAAACGTTCGCCCGGTATCTGGACAGCCCCGGCAACTCATAGGCAAGGTCGAGTTCGAGATCCCTCTCGAAGGCCTCAATTTGGCTTGGAGTTAGGATGCTATAGACCAACCGTCTTACTTCCTCTTCCGGAGCGGGCTGGCCATCCAAGGGGACCAGGTCCCCAAAGATTCGCAACAGGACTGGGTGCTCACTACGGAGGAGCAAATCCGAAGCATCCCTCTCGACCATGAGGGTCAGGAATTCATCCATAGTTGTCACAGTGGGTCCACCCCCTATTAGGCCTTCCTGGCCAGGTGTTCGAATTCTCTGGGGTTGGATGACTTGGCGAGGGCCTCTTCATAGGTGACGATGTTGCGTCTGTACAAGTCAACCAAGCCCTGATCAAGAGTTTGCATTCCTACTTCTCCTCCCCCCTGAATCACCGAAGGGAGTTGGTAGGTTCTTCCCGCCCTGATCAATGCGCGCACCGGCGAGGTGGCAATAAGTATTTCAAAGACTGCGATTCTCCCCTTTCCGTCGGCGGTGGGGAGGAGTTGTTCGCTGAAGACCGCCTCCAACGTTACCGACAACTGGAGACGAATCTGTTCCTGCTGGTCCGGGTCGAAGGCGTCAATGATGCGGTCCACGGTCTGCGTGGCGTCCACGGTATGCAGGGTTGAGAAGACCAAGTGACCGGTTTCGGCAGCGGTGATGGTCAGCGACATGGTCTCAAGGTCCCGCATCTCTCCCACCAGGATGACGTCCGGGTTCTGCCTCATGACGTGCCTGAGGGCATTTGCGTAAGACTTGGTGTCGATCCCTATTTCTCTCTGGGTGATAGCGCATAGCTTGTCGGAGTGGGAGTACTCCATTGGGTCTTCAATGGTGATGACGTGCTTGGCGGTGTTCTCGTTTATGTAGTCAACGGCAGCGGCCAGGGTGGTGGACTTGCCGCAGCCGGTGGGGCCAGTGACGAGCACCAGCCCGCGGGGGCGGAGGCTGATGGTCTTGAGGGTCTGAGGCAGCCCCAACTCATCAATCGTGCGCACCTGGAGGGGAATGAGCCTGAGGGCGGCCCCCACTTTCTCCTGCTGATGGTAGACGTTCACCCTGAACCTAGCCTTGGGTGGGAACGGAACAGCCAAATCAAGTTCGTGGAAGTCCTCGAAGCGCCTTATCTGCTGTTCGCTGAGCATGGAATAGACGAGTTCCTTCACCGTTTCGGCAGGGAGGGGAGGATATTGAGAGCGCAGCAGGCGGCCGTGCACGCGGAAGATTGGCGGCTGGCCGGTCTTCAAGTGCAGGTCGGAGGCATCCCTCTCCACGGCTTCCGCGAGTAGGTTTCTCAATTCCATTCTGCGTTTTCCTTCTTCCCCTGGGTGGCACTCAGCGCCGAAGCATCTGCCTCAGTTCGGTGAAGTTGCCGGCATTCTCCAAGGCGATCTCCTCGGTGACCAGGCCCTGTTTGACCAGGTAGTCCAAGGCTTGGTTCATGGTTTGCATTCCCCAGAACCCGCCCTCTCTTATGGAGTCATAGACCTCGTCGGGCTTGCCCTCGTCGATGAGTTTGCCGATGGTAGGGGTAACGATCATTATCTCCATGGCGGAGACCCTGCCGGTTCCATCAGCCCGAGGCAGGAGTTTTTGGGTTACGACTGCTATGAGGCTTTCGGAAAGCCTCAAGCAAATCTGCGGCTTGTCATAAGGGGGGAACATGTTGATGATGCGGTCAATGGTCTCGGCGGCGCTTCGGGTGTGCACGGTTGAGAAAACCAAGTGGCCTGTCTCGGCAGCGGTCATTGCTACGGAGAAGGTCTCGACATCCCTCATCTCACCTATCAAGATGACGTCGGGGCTCTGCCTGACCACGTATTTCAGGGCATCGTTGAAAGACTCGGTATCTATGGCGACCTCTCGCTGGATGAAGACGGCGTGCTTGTCTTTATGGATGAACTCCAGGGGGTCCTCGATGGTAATGACGGTGCAATTACGGAAGGAACTGATCTCCTCCAGCATGGCGGCCAAGGTTGTGGACTTCCCGCAGCCGGTGGGGCCGGTAACCAGGATGAGCCCCATTTTCTTCTTTACTATTTCCTTGAGGACCGAGGGCAACAACAATTCATCTATGGTGTAGATGTCAAGGGGGATCAATCTCATCACGAGGCCGACCGCGCCTCTCTCCTGAAAGACGTTTATCCTCAGGCGTGTGATGTCCTTGAAGGTGAGGCCCAGGTCCATCTCGCGCTGGCTTTCAAAGCGGGCGGTCTGGGCTGGGGACATCAGCCCGTAGGCGATCTCTTTGGCATCCTCCGCGGTAAGGGTGGGGTGTCCGTCGGCGACGTGAACCTCTCCCCTGACCCTGAGCAGGGGCGGGGAATCCTGTTTGAGGAATATGTCGGAAGCGTGCTTCTCCGCCGCTTCGTTGACGAGACGTTCAAGATCGAGAGTCACTCAAACTATCCCTCCTTGACCAGGCAATGACCGTTGTTCGTTGCGATAGCAATATGCGAAGCATTGGCGTCGCGTCACTCACCATTAGTCTCCCAAAGACGTGGAGCTGGCGGGATTTGAACCCGCGACCTTTTCCATGCCAAGGAAACGCGCTCCCCCTGCGCTACAGCCCCGCATGGGGTCAGCATATCCCAGCCTCTCGACCATGTCAAGACTCAAGTGATTGCCAGCAGATGCGAACTCAACAAGGTGTCGCCTTGTTAAAGACGTGGAAGGTTGCCCTGTTTGCTTCGGAATGGGGGCGAAGATAAGCGGGAGAGATGCAGCGGGAAGCACCAGTGCAAGCGAGCGGGGGATGCCGTGCAGGATTTCACGCACAGGAAAGGATAATGTGGCAGGGAGAGGAGCAAAACCGGTGGCTGATGCGTGAGGAAGCGGGTTATGCCATTGTGGGGTAGGTTTCGATGGTCGAGATTATGAGGAGGCATTGATTCCGTCCGCGAAAAACTTGCGATACCTGGGATTGTTGGTTTACGTTTTTCTACTCTTTGCTGCTGGGTGTGCCAGGGAGACCGAGACCTCCGGTGGCTCTGCCTCCAAGCCAACTCCCAAGGGTGCAAAGGCTGCCTTGATGGTTTTCGCCGGGGCAGCCAATAAGCCTCCCCTGACCGAAGCGATCCAAGCCTTCGAAAAGAAGAGTAACTGCAAAGTGGAAGTTACCTTCGCCGGCTCCGGCACGCTGCTCACGCAGATCACCACCGAAAAGGTGGGGGACGTCTATATCCCAGGCTCGGACGACTTCATGCAAAAGGCAAAGGAAAAGGGAGCGATTGACGTGCCAAGCGAAAGGCTGGTGGCTTGGCTTGTTCCCACCATAAACGTGGCCAAGGACAATCCGAAGGGCATACGAGGACTGGAAGACTTGGCGAAGCCCGGGGTCAAAGTCTGCATAGCGGATGCGAAGGCAGTGTGCCTGGGGGCGGTGGCGGAAGAGATCCTGAGTGAAGCGGGCCTCCTAAACGCGGTAAAGAAGAACGTAGTTACCTACGCCTTGTCCTGCGAAGAAGTCGAAAACCGGGTTGAGACCGGCGAGGTTGACGCCGCGATAGGCTGGAACGTGTTTGAGCATTGGGCGCCTGACAAGATTGAGAACGTAACCATCCCTGAGAATCTAGCGGGGCGGCGCTACATCTCCGCGGCGGTGGTGGCATTTTCCAAAGACAAGCAACTTGCGCAGCAGTTCGTGGACTTCGTCGGCTCAGACGAAGGCCACTCGGTCTATTCCGAGAAGGGATACACCGTTCCCGTGGCAGGCGAGGAATCGCCCGCCACTCTGGGCAAGTAACTCTGGCTGGGGTCGAGAGAATGGATTCTGAGAGAAAGGGCGCCGGTTTCTATCTGCTGATCGGCGCCTCGATGGTCTTTCTGGCATTTCTGATTGCGCCTCTGATTTCGCTGTATTTCAAGGTGCCGCACAACCTTTTTGCGGTTCTCAAATACAGCCATCCGATCGCTTCCGCCCTCAGACTCACCCTCTATACCAGCGTTATCGCGACCTTTCTTGCCTTCCTCCTGGGCCTTCCGGTGGCCTACGTCCTGGCCAGGTTTGAGTTTCGAGGCAAGCGGGCTATGGACGCGGTGGTGGAGCTGCCCATGACGCTTCCGCCGATAGTGCTAGGAGTGGGCCTGTTGTTCTTACTGGGCCGACAGGGTTTCCTGGGCAAGCCGCTGGGGCTGGAGATCTCTTTCACCACGGCGGCAGTGGTGATCGCCCAATTCATCGTGGCCTCTCCCTTCTTCATCCGGATGATGAAGACCGGGCTGGAGGCAGTCCCACGCCAACTAGAGAACGCCTCGCTGTCCCTGGGTGCCTCTCGCTGGCGGACCTTCTGCCGGGTAACCTTGCCCCTTTGCAAGGGTTCCCTTGTGGGCGGGCTGGCGATGACCTGGGCCAGGGCGGTCGGGGAGTTTGGGGCCACCCTTATGTTCGCCGGCAATTTCGAAGGGCGCACGCGAACTGCGTCCCTGGCCATCTACACCTATCTCAGCGGCGAGTTGGAGGCGGGGGTCATCGTGGCGGTAGTGGTTTTGACGTTTTGCGTCGCTGTCTTTGCGACGGTAAAGTGGCTGGTGAAACCCACTGCGTTTCTGCAATAGGAGGGTGGGGCTGTTGTTGAGCGAAGCCAGGAACTTTCCTAGCAGGGTCGGCGTTTGAAGGTGAAGGAGGGCGTTTAGATTCTTGTTCAGGTTAGAGGCCAAGAAGAGTTACGGCGCGTTTTGCCTTGAGGCGGCCTTGTCGGTCGCCGCAGGGGAGACTATAGCGCTGGTTGGCCCCACAGGTTGCGGCAAGACGACGTGTTTGATGATCATCGCCGGTTTTGTGATGCCGGATTGGGGCAAGGTTCAGTTTGGTGACCGAGTACTTTGCGATACGGATGCAGGGATATTCGTTCCTCCTGAGAAGAGAAACATAGGGCTGGTTTTTCAAGACTACGCCCTCTTTCCGCACATGACCGTCCAGGAGAATGTGGCTTACGGGATCAGGGGCAAAGGGGTTAAGGGGCGAAAACTCAAAGAGGGTGTCTCCGCCGCCTTGAAGCTGGTGGGGATAGAACGCCTGGCAGGGAGGAAGCCTCGCGACCTTTCCGGTGGCGAAAAGCAGCGGCTGGCCCTTGCCCGCACGGTGGCCCTGGAGGTGCCGGTTATGCTTCTCGACGAGCCGGTCTCCGCGCTTGACCCCCACACCCGCGACTCGGTTCGCCGCGAACTCAAAGCGCTCATAAAGTCACTGGGGCGGACGACAATTGTAGTGACCCACGATCCCATTGACGCCCTCAGTCTGGGGAAGAGGATTTGCGTGCTGGAGGATGGAAAGATTCAACAAATCGGGGAGCAGATGGAACTTCTGCTCTATCCGAAGACGGAGTTTGTCGCTCGTTTCATGGGGAGCAATTTCTTCACGGGCACGGTGACGGAGGAGGGCCGGGACGGTCTGAGAGAGATAAGCGTGGACGGGGCCAAGGTTCTCACGGTTGACCCTGCTGAGGGGGAGGTCTCGGTATCCTTCCTTCCCTCGGACGTCGCCCTGTCGTTGACCGTCCCGTCCGGCTCTCCCTTGAACGTCTTCCAGGGAGTAGTGGAGGACATAGTTCATCTGGGGAACAGGGTGCGGGTTTCGGTCCGGTCTCACATGGCGATCGTGGCGGAGGTCACTCACCGCTCCTTCGATTCGCTTGGGCTGAGGGAGGGGCAGACGGTCTATGCGTCCATTAAGGCGACCGCGGTGCGGAGCGGAGGAGGGAATTAGGGATGGGGCAAGAACCTGGCGGCTCTGTCAAGGTCTTCGCTTGGGGCGTCCTTGACTGGTGGGCGCTGGCAGAAGGATGGCGGGGAGCCGAGCCGGTTCCATTCCCGCCCGGGGGAGGGAGTTCACGCACCGGTTGGCGGCGGCCCGATGGATAGTTGCCCGATTTGGCGGAATAGTCAGGAAAGGTGGTAACAAGACATGAAGACCTTACGGACTCTCTTGCCTATCTTGGCGGTCCTGATTCTACTGGGGGGCGGTGATTACCTGTACCGGCAGCGCTTTCAGGAGTACGGTCAGGGCGAAGAAGAGGACGAGGGAGACCAGGGCTCTTCGCTGCTCAAGCAGTGTATCGAGAAAGGGAACTACTTTGTTGAGGTGGGGAATCCGAACGCTCCAACCAAGGTGGTTGCCTACCTGCCGGATTCGACTTATCACAACGAGGCGGTCAGGTATCTGATTGACACGGCGCAGGGGAACCCGAACGCACTGCACATCAGACTGGTCAGGAAGAACTCGGCGGAGGGTTTGAAGGAACTCCTGGCCATCAGTGGACACGGAGGTCTCTACTCTCGCTACCTGATAAACGGCAAGGACAGTTATACGGGGCGTGGCAAAGGTGGTTCCGGGGTCAAAGTCTACTTTCGGGGGTCACCGTCCATTTGGGCGGCGCCGAGGTCGTGGACGGTTGGCATGTTGATAGAGGCTGTGCAGCAGAGCGTCGCGGAGAATAGGGAAGCGGCGCCAGGGCTGTCCCCGCCGGTTAAGCAACCGCCAATAGTTCAACTTCTGGGTGACAAGGCGGTTGGCGAGTGGGGAAGTCGCGGCGCGCGGACCAAGGTGGTGGCTTACGTCCCCGACTCCGCGCACCATGACCGACCTGTCAAGATACTGGTGGACATGGCTGAGAAGAATCCATCGAAGTTGCACGTGAGGATCGTGAGGATGTCCACGGAGCAAGGCCAAGAGATCACCTTGCGGGAACGGAGACAGACCTACGCCGCCTACCTGATAAACGGAAGTTCAACGGTAACCATCACATTCCCCGACGGACACACGGCACCGGTGAACTTTGAGAACGATCCGGGAGTCTTGGGACTCTGGGACCCGGAACATCTTAGGGTGGCGGTCGAGCAGGCGATGGCGAAGAGGTAGTTGGCGGAGAGAATGGTGGGCTTGCGCGGCTGAGGCCAGGGAGATAGGATTAGGGAGCTAACCTGTTGCAGATTCTGGAGTGATGGAATTGATCGAATTTGGCATTGCATACTTCGTGTTCGCGCTGCTGGTAGGGCTGGGCGTCGGCACCTTCTCCGGGCTTTTCGGAGTCGGAGGGGGCGTGCTTATGGTTCCTGCCTTCATCTACATACCGCAATTCGCGCTGAAGGGGGATACCCATCGGGCCATGGCCACGTCGCTTGCCGCCATGGTGCCGATCGCCATCGCGGGCGTCGCCCGGTATGCTTCGCAGGAAGGCTCGGGCTTTCAATACAAGGCGCCGCTGGTGATCTGTGTGGCCTCGCTGATCGTCGGGACGTTGCTTGCGAAATACTTCCCGGCTGCCGGGAAGGTCAGTTTTGAACTTGCTACCGCGATATCCGTGGGTTCGATCTTGGGAAGTTTCTTCATAGGGGTTCCGGTGGCGAAACTCATTCCGTCGAAAACGCTGGCGGAGTTGTTCGGGCTTCTCATCGTCGTCCTGGGCATCCGGATGACGGGCGTCATTCCCTGGCTCTGGCAGCACATCTCGTCGAGGAACTGACTCTCACCGACTTCGACGTCGAGACCACCTACCTCCCCGTTGTCAGGACCGCCTTCCCTTCGGTATGCAGCCGGTGCGAAGCCGGTCGCCTGCCTGATAACCGGCAAACTGTTCCCGAATTGTCACTTTGCGCTGTCCGGCGAAGACTTGACATGTCCCATTTTGGAGTCCATGATGGGGCGAATTGCGCCGGTGCCTAGTGCATGACGGAGGCACAACCGGCTTTGGGGGTTGAAGGCGGCCATAGCTGGAACGGCGCGTTTTTTGTAAGGAGGCGGTTTGATGAAGGAGAGAATCAAGGTCGTGCTGATAGGCGCGGGGAGCGCCATCTTCGGGGGGCGGTGCATCGCTGATCTGTTGGCAGCGGAGGATTTGAAGAAAACCGACCTGACCATAGCGTTGGTGGACATTGACGAGCAGGCGCTGGAGAGGATGTATAAGTATGCGGGCCTGGTCAAAGAATATCGCGGGTCGAAGGCGAATATCCTGGCGAGCGGGGAAAGGCGCGAGGCACTGAAAGGGGCCGATTATGTAATCACGGCGGTATCCCGGAAGCGGTGGGTGCTGTGGGACGAGGATCTGCTCATCTCCTCTGCCTGCGGATTCAGGAGTGTGCTCGCCGAGAATGGCGGGCCTGGGGCGGCATTTCACACGATGCGGAGTCTGCACCTGATGATTCCCATCGGCAGGGACATGGAAGAGATTTGTCCGAAAGCGCTTCTGCTCAACTACACCAATCCTGAGAGCCGGGTCTGCCTGGCGATGAACAAACTGACCCGGATTCGCACGGTGGGCCTGTGCCACAACATCTACGAGACCACGAGGGAGGTGGCGCGAATCCTCGAACGGCGGGAGGAGGAACTCGACATCATCACCGGGGGCCTCAACCATTTTCATTTCGTTTTGAGCGTGCGCGACCGCGCGACGGGAGAGGAACTTCGCCCGGAACTGCACCGGAGGCTTGACGAATCGGACTGCGGCATTGACCCCTTGAGCCTGGAGATGTACCGCCTTTACAGGATCTTTCCCCAACCTTCCCCCAGCCACATCGGGGAATACGTTGGGTATGCCTACGATATCGTGGGCCCGATGAGGCTGCGGGGCCGGCCCAAGATTTACGCGCAGGATCCGCAGGGATACGTCTCGGTGCCCGGCAGGAAGGCGCCGCGCTGGGAGATGGTCCGGCGCGTGGTTGCGGGAGAGGAGCCGATAACAGAGGATTTGGTGGCGCCGAGCAGGGAGTTGGCAATTCCCATCATCTGCGACACCGAACTTGACCGGAACGGGTATCAGATAGCGGTCAACATCCCCAATACGGGCTTTGCCATATCCAACCTGCCGGAGGATGGAGTGGTGGAGATACCGGCGCGGGTGGATGCGAAGGGGATACATCCCGTGGCGGTCGGGCCATTGCCGGAGGCGATAGCCGCGCTCTGTCGCACGCAAATCTCCATCCAGAAGATGCTGGTAGAGGCCTATGCGCAGAAATCCAAGAACCTCTTGCTCCAGGCGCTCTCCTTGGATCCAATCGTGGACAGCATGAGACGGGCGCGGCGGATGACCGAGGAGATGCTGAGAATGCAGGCGGATTTTCTGCCGGAGTTCGAGTAAGGCGTAGCGCAGTCGGCCTGGATTGATAGCGCAGTATTACTGAGAATTGTATAGTAAAGTGACGAACCGCGGATGGATGTCCCGACCTCCGGCCAAGGGCCGGAGTCGGGATCCCGACTCGCCGATGGCGAGGTCGGGACCCATGAACACAGATGCGCGCCGCCCCCGTAGGGGCACGGCATGCCGTGCCCCTACCAATTCAATGTGCGTTAATCTGTGGTTCACTTTATGTGGCAAGGTTCAGTGGTAGCGTAGCGTTCGTCGTCCTGCTTAGCCCTCTGGCTCACCACATTGTGAACGTGGACCCATTCTCCCTTACGGATCAATCGGGACGCGACGCCGATAGGGAGGCCATACTTCAGAACCTCCGTTGCGGCCGGCAGGTCGCAGAGGGCAATCTTGTGGCCGGCCCGGATCATTTCCAGAGCCAGGATGCTGTGAAAGCCGCAGCAAATCTCCTCGCCAGCGTTCACGTCAACCACGAGGGTAGCGACGTTGTCCTTATCGTGGACGATGATAGCCCTCGCGACAGCCATTCGTATCACTGTTGCGGGGCACTACCTTCAGGGGGAGCCTCCGCGGGCGTTGCCGCTGGGGTTTCGGCAGGTTTTCCCTTCTCCTCCTCTTCGTAGAAGTAGATGCCGGTTATGTCAGAGGCGTCAACCGTGTCCTTGTCTGTATCAATGGTGGCCTTGGAACATTCGAACCAGTTGCCGTCCTGATCCTCGACGCGGACCGCTTCGGACAGAGTCAGGAGGTTCTTGTCTTCGTCATACTCCGCCTTCTGGGAAGTGGCGGTGCGCTTCTCCTGGACTACCTTCACGTTGCCGGTGGCGAGGAGGAACTTCTTATCATAGTCGTATTCCACCTTGTCACAGGTGATCGTGGATTGCTTTTTCTTCGCTTCCTTGATGCTGAATTTCTCTTCATTGCCCGCCGTTTCCGACTTGACCTCAGCGGGTTTTGCGGAGGGTGAGTTTTCGTTGGGGGTTCCCGCCACAGCCGTTGCCTCGCCGGGCGGCTTTTCGGCAGATGGTTCTCCCTTCTCCGATCCCTCCTGCTTCGGGGTGCGCAACACCTGCACGTGACCTTCGAAGTAGATGACCTTCTTGTTGAAGTCGGCCCTCACCACGTCGGCGGTGGCAGAGTGCTCGGGGTCGGTAACGATGATGTTGCCGGTGATCTCAGCCCTGTCCTCCTGGGACCAGTAGAGGGCTTGGTCTGCCTTGAGGGTGATTTCTTTTTCCTTTTCGGTGAAGACCACATTCGCCGTCAAAGTCCAGACGTCGTCCTTGCCGACCATGTGATCGGCCTGAAACTCGATCGGGCGCTTCTTCTTGGCTTCCTCTGCCCCAAGTGCCTTGTCGCCCGCCAGGCCGGCGCAGCAGAGCAAGAAGGCCACGACCAGCCACCCTACGCCAGCCTTCCGACAAGCGCTGCCGGTAACGCTCCCTTGCCGCCTCATCTGCAAATGGCCTTCTCGTCTTTCCAATTCCGTCGCGCCCCCTTGCCCATTATCCATTCCAATCAAGTGCGTGCCTTTGCGGTTTCCTTCTTTTCGAGGACGTCCAAGTCAACCGTGCCCGCGACCTTGTCCAGGCTCAACTCCTGGGTCTTGCCGTCTATAATCAGCCTCTCGCCCGAAAGGCTGATGTGCTCGGCGATCTTGCCGCTGACCTTGTTAGGGCATATCAGTCTCTGGTCGTTGACCGAATAGGTGGCGAACTCAGTCTGCCCGGCGAAGTTCTTGTGGCGGACGGTAAGTTCTCCCGGACAGACTATCTCGCGCGGGCGGAAGTCCCAGCGCAGAGTATCCGTCTCGAGGGAAAAGCCGTCCTTCGACGAGACCTTCAACCCACCGGATATCTCGGCGTTCCTGGTCCTCTCGTTGTAGGTCCCTCGTCCAGCCGATGCCATCACCACGCCCTCTTCGCCCCGGTACCAGATGGCGGGATCAATCCCCCACAGGGTGTAGACCCCCTGGCGGGAGACCGTGCCACCCCGCACGTGGATCTCCACAACCTTTTTCCCGTTCTCGTCGAACCCATTGATGGTGGAGGGCCCCAGGATGGCCAGGGGGCGATCCGCGCCGGGGCCGCCGCCCAGGCTAATGCCCTTCGCGCGGAGCAAGGCCCATCCCAACAAGGCCACCAGGGCAAAACTGCCCATCAGTATCACGAGTGCGCCTCTTCTGCTCATAGCGAAAGATCACCAGCGGCTCGACGGGGGTGCCTTCCGTGCTCGTTCCATACCTCACGTCCATGCGACGTTCCGGAGGGGCGTTCCGTCAAGCGCCATCCAGGAATCGTCTTGAATTCGCTCACCTCGGAGATATTTGTGGGTCTGGAGCCGTGCAAGTTGCATCGGCGAGGAGCGGTGCAGTCAACCCGCGCCCGCTCGAACCCCCCAGCCTACCGTGACTTGCCCCCTGGCCGATGCCCGATGAAGAAGCCGATGCCGCTCAGGGCCAGTCAGGTGGTGGCCCTGGGGGGCCGTCTCCGCCGCCACCATCCCCGCTGGTCGGCTCCAAGTTAATTACGAGCACGACCCCCTGCCCCACGCCGGGGAAGGTGAGGGTGGTGGGCGAAGCCTCGACCAATTGGCCCTGCGACTGGGCTCCTCCCACGATGGTTAGCGACCAAGTCATGTTTGTCGCGTCCAGCGTCAGGAACCCATTGAGAGACGTGTAGTCTGTAAGGGTCGCCAAGAAGAGAAGGTTCTCTCCGGGCGTTACATTCGGCACCGTGAACCAGCCGTCCGCACCCGATGCGCCCGGCGCTGCCGTTCCAATGGTTACCTGGACGCCGGCGAGCGATTCGTGGGTGATGGCATCCGCCACCAGGCCTGTCACGGTAACCGTGAAGTTCTGCCCAGTCGTCTCCTCGCCGGTGCTCGCGCAGCCCGCCAACAGGAAGCCGGCCATCGCCAAGAGAGCCAATGATGTCGCGCTTAAACCTTTCATGCTTTTAACCCCCGCTTTGTTCTAGAGTCATTATACCAGAAGCCAGTCGAATAAGCCACAAGCCCTGGCACTAGCAGGTAGGACCTCAGAATCTTGCAGTTCCTACTCATATCCGATGAGTTCCACCGCGTCTATCTCGTTGAACCCTGCAACGCGGGCGGTATCGAGGAAGGCCTTGACACCGAGCGTCGGGTAGTCCGTCCTGGGGAAGACCAGTTCGAAGTAGCCAGGGCTGTTCCCGTTCATGGAGATTCCCTCCCAGACGACGTGCTCGCCGCCCGCCGCATCCAGAAAGGACAACTTGCTGATGGCCCCTGGATTGAAGGTCTCCCTCACCCTCACCCCGATGGCATAAACGGGCTTCGCATAGGAAAGTTGCAGCCATTCGACGCCGGCATCCTCCAATTTGGGTGCCCAGGCAGAACCGAAATCGCCGTTTTCCACGGTGTCCGGCAGCCCGGTCGCCATGCCCGCGCCCCAGTTAGGGGAGCCAAACTCGCTACTGGCGACGGCCCGGACGGCCCATTGCGCGATGGGCATTGCGGGCGGTTGTGAGCCCTTGGGGCCCAGAGACGGGCACAAGCCGATAAGTTCGGCAGCGTCTATCTCCTCCCATCCCTTCGAGTGGGTGCCATCGAGATGTATTCGGACGGCGTTGACCTCGTATTCCGTCCGCTCAAAGTTCCTCTCGAACCAGCCGGGAGGTTTCTTGACGGGGTCGGAGCCCTTCCAGACCGAGTGGTGGTTCCCGAGGGGGTCCCTCAATTCGATCTCCACGATGGCGCCAGGGTTGCAGGTCTCCAGGATGCGCAGGCCGGTGGCATGAACCGGCACGCCATACCTGAGTTCGAGCCATTCCGTGCCCTTGTCGGGGAACTGCGCTGCCCAGGCGGTGGGATGATCTCCCGCTGCGAGGGTATCGGGCGGACCGGTTGCCTCCCTGGCGGATCCGTCCACAGGGCCGTATTCGCTGCTGGCGGAGGCGCCGGAAGCCCACTGGTGCAACTCGACCATTGCCTCGTGGACGCCCAGAGACCCCACCAACTCCACGGCATCTATCTCGTTCCAGCCGCGGACGCGGTCGGTATCCACCCAGATGCGGACAACCTTGGCGAGATAGGGAGCATAGGTAATCGGAGCCTCAAAGTGCCCGGGGCTTTCGTTGTTGCTATCTACGCCCTCCCAGCCGAGGTGGTAGTTCCCGGCAGGGTCCTTGAACTCGATCTTGGCGACCGCGCCAGGGTTGAAGGTCTCCCTGATGCGGACGAGGGTTGGCTGGACTTCTTTTTCGTAGGTCAGTTCGAGCCAGACCAGGCCCATCTCCTTTCTCTCCGGGGTCCAGGCGGTGATGCTGTCCCCATTCCGAAAGGTGTCGGGCTTGCCGGTCGCCTGTTTGGGACTCCAGGACTCCGTCGGATAGGCGCTGCCGGAGGTGGCTCCGACCGCCCACTGGCGCAGCTCCTCCGTCGCCTGAAAGCCATCGGTGGGTGGCGGCGTCCTCGACCCCACCAGTTCCACGGCGTCAATTTCGTTCCACCCCTTGACCCGATCAGAGTCCAGGTAGATCCTGACGCCCTGAACTAAGTGGGGTGTGCGCTCAAATCTGAGTTCAAGAAAAGAGGGGGCCGACTTAGTAAGATCGTTCCCTTCCCACACGTTGTGGTAAGTGCCCGCCAAGTCCCTCAACTCGACTTTGGCCACCGCGCCCGGGTTGAAGGTTTCCCGAATGCGCACGGATTCGGCATACACGGCGGCGGCATAGCACAACTCCAACCACTGGATGCCCTCATCGGCCTCGTGGGTGGCCCAGGCGGTGTCGTGGTCGCCCTCGGTGGGGGTATCGGGAGCGCCGGTCGCCTGAATTGCCCCCCACTTCTCCGCGCCGAACTGGCTGCTGGCGAGGGCTGATTCCGCCCATTGCCGCACTATCTCGTCCCCGAAGGCGGCCGAACCAGCCCCGAACACCCCCATCGCCGTCAGGAAAAGCAAGTAACAGGTCATAATCAGGGGAGTGACCTTACGCCAGGTTTTGAATGCCGCAGAGTCGTTCATTTCCGCCGTGTGACGAAGTTCCCCTTTCCGCTCGCCTCCGTAAAGGCCACCGACCGACCTCTGTTATCTCCTACCGATCCACCTACTAGTTCAGCCGTATTATACCCAACCCGACCCGTTCCGAAAACTGTCTAGCGGCTCAGGCCGTAGGCGGCAGCCCGGGCGAAGGAGATGAAACCCTCCGGCAGAAGCGCCATCAGGAGCGTCACGGCCAGGCAGAGGCAGATGGCGAAGGAAAGGCTGAGGGCTGGCCGCCGAGCCGCAGCCTCCTTTGGATGAAGGAAGAACATGTAGCGGACGACGTTGAAGTAATAGTAAAGGGAGATGACGCTGTTGAGGACGCCTGCCAGCGCGAGCCACCATAGCCCGGAACCGATGGCAGCGCCGAAGAGGTAGAACTTGCCGATGAAGCCTCCGGTGGGTGGCACGCCGGCCAGGGAGAGGAAGAAGATAGCCAGCGAGACCGCCAGGAAGGGCGACGTCTGCATCAGCCCTGCGTAAGCAGGTATCTCGTCGCTGGCGGTCGTCCGAGAGACGGCTATGACGACGAGAAAGGCGCCCAGGTTCATAAATAGATAGGCAAGAAGGTAGAGGAGGAGGGCGACTACACCAAACAGGGGATTGCCCACCGCAGGGGAAAGCCCGCCCGCCGCGGGGGGCACCGAGCGCAGCAGGGCGGAACCGGCCCAGGGAACAGCGCATACGAGGCCGATGAGGACGTAGCCTGCCTGGGAGATGGAGGAGTAGGCGAGCATCCGCTTGATGTTGGTCTGGGGGATGGCCAGCAGGTTGCCGACGGTCATGGTGACTATGGATAGGCCGGCGAACAGCGACGGCCAGGAGGCCAGAGTCGGGGAGAAACTGGTGAGGAAGATCCTTGACAGGACGGCGAAGCCGGCGGCCTTGGGACCGACCGAGAGGAAGGCAGTCACCGGCGTTGGGGCGCCCTCGTAGGCATCCGGCGACCAGGCGTGGAAGGGCACCAGGGCCACTTTGAAGCCGAAGCCCACCAACGTCAGGACTACCCCCAAAATGGGCAGCACCGTCACGCGGGTGATTCGAAGGCCGGTGGCGATGCCGGCCAGGGAGGTGGCGCCGGTCGCCCCGAAAAGCAGCGAAAGGCCGTAAAGCATCACGGCAGTGGAGATGGCGCCGACGAGGAAGTATTTGAGTCCTCCCTCCGCCGACCTCTCGTCTCTCTTGATGAAAGCGGTGAGCACGTAGCAGGAGATCGAGAGCATCTCCAGGGAGAGGATGATGGTGATCAGGTCAACCGCCGCGGCCAGCAGCATGATTCCCAGCGTGGAGAAGAGGAGCAGGCCGTAGAACTCGCCGGAATGGGGAAGAGCTCTGGCGCGAAGGTAATCCAGGGAGGAGAGGATGACGATCGAAGTGCTGGCGAGGGCGAAGAACCTGAAGAAAAGGGCGAAGGAATCAAAGGAAAGGGCGAGGGAAATCCAGGGGGGCGGGAAGAGGCGAAGGGCCGATGTCAGGTGGTAACTGACCGGCAGGGTGATGAGGGACAGAAGGCAGAACGCGAAGGCGGTCCAGCCGAAGACCGCGCTGCGCCCCGGACGAGCGAAACCGGCGCCCAGGATGGAAACCAAGAGCGCGCCGCAGCCGACGATTATCTCAGGGAGAAGAAGAAGCATGGCCTTGATGATGGAAGACTGCTCATAAGGGAAGCCCTGCCGCCGAGAGGAGGTTCTTCACCGTGCCGGAGATGGCATTCAGCACGGCGGCAGGATAGATACCCACCAGGAGAATGACGAACATCAGCGGGGCCAGGCAGGCGACCTCGAGCCGGTTCATATCGGGAAACTTTCGATATTCCTCCTTGAGCGGGCCAAGGAACATCCTCTGGATGGTCCAGAGGATATAAGCGGCGGTGATGACTATGCCGGTGATGGCGATGCCGGCGTAGAGGGTGAAAGCGGTGAAGGAGCCTCTCAGCACCAGGAATTCGGCGATGAACCCGGAGAGGCTGGGCAGGCCGAGGGAGGCAAGGCCCATGAACATGAAGAAGCCGTAGTAACGGGGCATCTGCGCCCCCAGGCCTCCGAACCTGGCAATCTGGCGATGGTGCGCCCTCTCATAGACGATCCCGACCAGGAAGAAGAGCGCGCCGGTGATACAGCCATGGGAGAACATTTGCAGCACGGCGCCGGAGACGCCGTCCGTGTTCAACGCCGCCAGGCCAAGCATGACGAAGCCCATGTGGCCGACGGAGGAGTAAGCGACCAATTTCTTCAGGTCGGTCTGAGCCATGGCGACCAGGGAGCCGTAAACAATGCTGATGAGCGCGATGACGGCGATTATCCCGGCATAGGTCGAAAATCCCACCGGCATCATCGGCAGCGAGACCCGCACGAAGCCATAGCCTCCCATCTTCAGCAGGACGCCGGCCAGGATGACGGAGCCGGCGGTTGGCGCCTCGACGTGGGCATCGGGAAGCCAGGTGTGGAAGGGGAAGGCCGGCACCTTGATGGCAAAGCCGACGTAGAAGAACCAGAAGACCAGAACCTGCCAGAGGTGCGGCAGTTTGGAGTAGGGCTGCCGGTTCACCATCTCGACCATGTCAAAGGTGTAATGGGGGGCGGTCTTGAAATACATGGCCAGGATGGCTAGAAGCATCAGCAGGGAGCCTACCAGGGTGTAAAGGAAGAACTTTATCGCCGCGTATTCTCGCCTTGGGCCACCCCAGACGCCGATGATGAAATACATCGGCACCAGGCTGACCTCCCAGAAGACATAAAACAGGACGAAGTCCAGGGCGACGAAAACGCCGGTCATGCCGGTCTCCAGCAGCAAGAAGAGGGCAAAGTATTCCTTGGTCCGCTCCTCGATGATCCAGGAGTAAAGGATGGCGAGGAAGGAGAGCAGGGTGGTGAGCAAGACCATCGGCATGCCTACGCCGTCAACCCCCAGATGGTAGGAGACCCCCAGGGAGGGAATCCAGTTCGCCTTCTCCTCAAACTGGAAGCCGGGCACTCCGTTTTGGAACAAGGCATACATGGCCAAAGAAAGCACGAGGGACGCGAAGGAAACGGCCAGGGCTGTGGTTTTGATCGCCTTCTTGTTCTCCTTGGGAATGAACAGCAGGATGACCCCTCCGAGGAGAGGGAGGAAGGTTATCAACGTGAGAAGAGGGAACAAAGGCAAGACCTCCTTCGGTTAAGCAGGCGGGGGCGCAATCGCACGGGTAGATGGCATGACGGAAACGCTGTGGCGCTCATCTCAATGCAAAGAGGAAGAGAAGGAGCGCGCCCAGGAAGACGAAGAGAAGGTAATTCTGCACGACGCCGGTCTGAAGGTATCTTCCCGTGGCGCCGGCTTGCTTGGTTATCCATCCGACGAGGTTGACGAGGCCATCCACTACCAGCAGGTCGAATACCCTGCCTATGTAGGTGAGAGCGATGGTGACCAGGCCGACCAGGTTCACAAGTCCGTCCACGACCTTCAGGTCGAAGAAAGCCAAAGCTCCCTGAACTAAGAAGGCCGGGCGGACGAGGATGAGATTCCAGGCCTCATCAATCCACCATTTGTTCTTCATCGCCAGGTAAAGGTAACGGAACCGGCGGCGGAAATTCTCCACGGATAACGTCCGCCAGTGATAGAAGGCTGCGCCCAAGAGGATGCTGGCGCCGGCCAGAACGACGCTGGCGGACATGACAGCGAGGGCCGGCAGCCAGCGATGGACGACGGGCGGCCCTGCCGGCTCCAGGAAATGGTGGAACCAGGTGCCCCGCGCCTGCGGAAAGCCCAGAAAGCCGACCACCACAGCGAGGACCGCGAGTATGGCCATCGGCACGGTCATCACCCGCGGAGATTCGTGGGCGTGGAATTCGCTGCGGGGCTCGCCGAGGAAGGCCAGGATGTAGGTGCGCGCCATGTAAAACGCCGTCAGCAGGGCGGCGGCGAAGCCCAGCACGGCGGCTATCTTGTCCGTTTCGACGGCCTTCAAGAGGATCTCGTCCTTGCTGAAGAAGCCGGCCAGAGGTGGAATGCCTGCCAGGGCGAGGCCGCCAATGAGAAAGACAAGGCTTGTGACGGGCATCTTGGAGCGCAAGCCCCCCATCTGCATGATGTCCTGGGCGCCGCAGCCGTGGATTACGCTGCCCGCCGCCATGAAGAGCAAAGCCTTGAAAATGGCGTGAGTGGAGAGGTGAAACATGGCCGCCGAATAACCACCCAAACCCAGGGCCATCATCATATAGCCGAGTTGGCTGATGGTCGAATATGCCAGCACGCGTTTGATGTCGTTGGTCACGACCGCGATAGTAGCCGCAAAGAAGGCGGTGAAGGCCCCAATGTAGGCCACGGTCTGGAGGGCGACCGCACTGCTCTCGAAGATGGGGAAGCACCTCGCCACCAAATAAACCCCGGCCGCAACCATCGTGGCAGCATGGATGAGGGCGGAGACGGGCGTCGGGCCTTCCATGGCGTCCGGCAGCCAAATGTGCAGCGGGAATTGAGCCGATTTTCCCATTGCCCCGCAGAAGAGCAAGAGGGCGATAACGGTGAGCGCTGATTGGGGGATGAGGCCGGCGTGAATCTTGTCGAAGACCACCGGCAGTTCCGCCGTGCCGGCCTGAAAGATCAGGTAGAGGATGCCGAACAACATGGCGGTGTCGCCCAGCCTGGTGACGAGGAAGGCCTTCTTCGCCGCCCGGGCGGCGGGCGGCCGCTCAAACCAGAAGCCGATGAGGAAATAGGAACAAAGCCCAACCAGTTCCCAGCAGAGGTAGAAGGCCAGGAGGTTGTTCATCAGGACCAGGCCCAACATTGACGCCGCGAACAGCGAAAGGTAGGCGAAGAAGAGGGGATAGCGCGGGTCGCCGTGCATGTAGCCGATGGAGTAGATGAAGATCAGCGCGCTCACCAGGGAGACGACCACCAACATCACCGCGGCCAGGGGATCGAGGGTGATACCGACCTTTATGGTGGTAGTGGAAGTCACTATCCAGGAGTATTCGCGCAGCGAGCGGCTGCCGCCCGCCAGGATGGTTGCCAATGCCCAGAAGGAAAGTAGGCAGGAGGCGGTTATGCCTCCCACCGCGAGATAGGCGCCCTGGCCCGGGGCCCGGCGACCGAAGAGCAATATAAGCCCAAATGCGAGAAGGGGAAACAGAGGGATTAGGAAGGCGCTATTCATTGCCTCGCCCGCAGAACCTGGTTGCCCCTTACCATTTCAGTAGGTCCACCTCATCGGCGTTGACGGTCCCTCTGGTGCGGAAGATGCTGATGATGAGGGCGAGCCCCACCGCCGCCTCTACCGCGGCCACGGTGATGATGAAGATGACGAAGACTTGACCCAGGGCCGAGTTGGCCCAAACATACCTGGCGAAGGCGATCAGGTTGATGTTGACGCCGTTGAGCATGAGCTCGATGGCCATGAGGATGCCGATGGCGTTCCGGCGGGTGAGGACGCCGAACACTCCCAAGGAGAAGAGCATCCCGCCCAGCGCGAGCAGGTGGGTCAGCGGAGGCATCCTCAGTCTCTCCGCGCCAGGATGATGGCGCCGACCATTGCCGCAACGAGAAAAACACTGGCGATTTCAAACGGAATCACGTAGGTCTGCAACAACTCCATTCCTATCTGAGCACTAGAATGACCAGGCGGAGCCATGAGCAGGCCGCGCTGAAACAGGGAATCGGAATCCTTGACCGCAAGAAGGGCTGCCCCCAGCATTGCCCCCGCCACCAGCAGAGGGAGGAAAATACCCCGCTGGATGTGCTTCGCCTCCCAGCCGGCCACCTTCTGGGTGAACATTATCGCGAAGATCATCAGCAGCGTCACTGCGCCCGCATAGATGAGAAGTTGGGCGGCGCCGATGAACTCCGCATCCAGATAGAAGAAGACTCCCGCGACCGAGACGAGACAGGCGGCCAGCCAAAGGGCGCTATGGAAGATCCTCGGGGCGGTAACGACCATCGCCCCGGAGAGGATCGCCGCCCCTGCAAAGAGGTAGAAGATTACCATACGGGTCTCCGTTCCATGCTACTGGCCCGCGGCACCATCGGCTTCCGGGTGCGGCGCCTCCGGCTTCCCTGGTTGCGATTCCGCAGCATCGAACCCTGGGCGGCGGTAGTCATAATGAAGTTCATCCTTGTCCAGCACGGTTCTCTCGTAGTTCTTGTTCCAGGCCAGGGCGTCAGCGGGGCAGACCTCGATGCAAAGGCTGCACTGCATGCAGTGGCCGTGGTCGAGGAAGTAAAAGTCCGGTCTCATTCCCTTCCCCTCCGGCTTCCTGGAACCTGCCAGGCTAATGCACGTCGGCGGGCATATCCTCTCGCAGGCCATACAAGCAGTGCAGAGCGGCTGGCCGGTCTGGGGATCGAAGAGGAACTCCACGTAGCCGCGAAAGCGCTCGGGAAGTTCGAGCCTCTCGTCAGGATATTGGACAGTTATCGGACGGCGAAGCGTGAAGTTCTTCAGGGTGACGAAAAGTCCGTGCCCCAGCGAGTTTACCGCCGACCCGATGCTGGATATGAAGTTCATTTCCTCGCTCTCACGACCCCTTTTCCGTCCCGGTTCATTCTGGGCACGCTCTTCAACCTCTCGCCCCGCCGAAGCCCACGGCGACCATCACCGAAGCAAGAAAAAGAACGACCAGGGACGAAGGCAACAGAACCTTCCACGCCAATTTCATCAGTTGGTCCCCCCTGACCCTCGGCAGCGTCCACCGGAGCCACATGATGAAGAACACAATCGCGTAGGTCTTGATGAGAAACCAGAGCGGCCCCAGATTCCCAGGGCCGAGCCATCCGCCCAGGAAGAGCGTCGTCGCGATGGCGGAAACGGCGAACATATTGGTGAACTCGGCAAGGAAGAAGAAGCCGAACTTCATCCCCGAATACTCGGTGTGAAAGCCGCTGACCAGTTCGCTCTCCGCCTCCGGCAGATCGAAGGGGACGCGGTTCGTCTCGGCGACCGCCGCGGTGAGGTAGATGAGGAAGGCCAGCGGACCCACCGGAACCCAGAACACGAACCACCTGTAGGGCGCCTGCCTGGCCACGAGCCCGTTCATGTCCATGGTGCCTGCCAACACCACCACCGCCACCACCGAGAGCACCAGGGGGATTTCGTAACTAATCATCTGGGCGGCAGAGCGCAGGCCGCCAATCAAGGTGTATTTGTTGTTGGCTGCCCAGCCGCCCATTATGATGCCCAGAACGCCCAGGGAGGCCAGGGAGATGATGTAGAAGATGCCGATGTTCAGATCCTTCGCCACCAGATTGCGGGAGAACGGGATGCAGACCCAGATCAATATCGCCGGCACCACGACCACTATCGGGGCGAGGGTGAAGACCCAGCGGTCCGCCTTCGTCGGGATGACGTCCTCCTTGAGCAGGAGTTTGAGCACGTCCGCAACCGATTGCAGCCATCCGTGAGGCCGGCCGACGCGCATGGGGCCGAGGCGGTTCTGGAAGCGCGCGGCCACCTTCCTCTCCAGCCAGATGAGGAACATCACCGTCAGCAGGATGAAGACCAGAATCGCCACTGCATCCGTGAGGTAGGCCAGGACCAGCGACACCTTCGGGCCGAAAAAGTGGCCCCAAAGCCTCTGAAATAAGTCAGTCACCGATCCACCTCTCCCAGCACGATGTCAATGCTGCCGAGGACGGCTATCACATCGGCGATCTTCCACCCTTTGAGGATGGTCTCGAGCGCCATGGTATGAATGAAGGAAGGCCCCCTTATCTTCAGCCGGTAGGGATTGGTGGAGCCGTCGCTGATGAGGAAGAAGCCGACGTCGCCCCTGGCACCCTCCACGTGGGCATAGGCCTCTCCCGCTGGCGGCTTGAGGTTCCTGGAAACCTTCGTGCGGATCTCGCCCTCCGGCAGCCCCTCCACTGCCTGCTTCAGAATCCGCAGCGATTGCCTCATCTCCTCAATCCGCACCGCGTAGCGATCGAAGCAATCGCCCTGCCTTCCGGTGGGGACGTCGAACTCGAAATCCTGGTAGGATGAGTAAGGGTCCGCCTTGCGCACGTCCCAGGCAACGCCGCTGCCGCGCAGGTTGGGGCCGCTCACGCCGAAATCGAGAGCCTGCTCGGCGGTCAGGATTCCCACGTTCTCCGTTCTCCGCCGGAAGATGACGTTGTTGGTGAAAAGCTCGTCCAATTCGTCGAGCCGGGGGATTAGGTAATCCACCAAATCGAGCACCTTGCGGTCCAGGCCGGGGACGGCATCGGCCATGACGCCCCCCAGGCGGAGATAGTGGTAGGTCAGCCGCTGGCCGGAGAGGCTGTCCAGGATGTCAATCACCCTCTCGCGGTCCCGGAAGCCATACAAGAAGACGGTTACCGCGGCCAAGTCGTTGCCGAACGTGGCAACGAAGAGCAAATGGCTGGCTATCCTTTGCAGTTCGGCGGCGATCACTCGCAGGTATTGCGCCCTCCTGGGGACCTCGATCCCGGCCAACTTCTCCGCCGCCAGGCAGTAGCCAAACTCGTTGGTGATGGCGGAGACATAATCCAGCCTGTCGGTGTAGGGGAGGAACTGCGTGTAGGTCATCCCCTCGGCGAACTTCTCGAAGGAGCGGTGGAGGTAACCGATGTGCGGCTGGGCCTTCAAGATGACCTCGCTGTCGAGGGTCAGCAGCAGGCGCAGGACGCCATGGGTTGAGGGATGTTGCGGCCCCATGTTGAGTTCCAGTTCGTGGAACTCGTGGGGCTCGGGAAGCATCTCCTGGACTTCGTAATCCACGGTCATCGGCGAAGACTCTCCGGGTTCACTGCCGTTCGGCGAGGAAATCGTAGGCCGCCACGAAGTCCTTTCGCAGGGGATGTCCCTGAAAGTCCTCGGGCAGCAGTATCGTGCGCAGATCCGGGTGCCCCTCGAAGACGATGCCGAACATATCATACGCCTCCCTCTCATGCCAGCCTGCGCCCGAGTAGACGCCCGTGAGAGTGGGGGCGGCCTCTCCATCTCTTGCCATGCTGCTCCGCAGCCACACCGACCCACCGGTGGTGGGAGACTGAAGCAAGTAAACGAGTTCGAAGTGATCGCTCCGGTCAATTGCGCTCATGAAGGAAAAGTAGGTGAAGCGAAGGTCGGGATGGCCCTTCAGGGTCTCGGCGACCTCGACGAGGCTTTCCTTCGGAACCTGAATCCGGCAAATCTGCCCCGCAGAGGAGATGCTCGGCTTCAGATCCGGAAGAGCGCGGGCGATCATCTCGCCCGTGGCTTCGGCGCTCAGGGCGGTCGGATGACTGCTTTGTTGTATGTTTTGCTTCATTTCCTGATCAAACATGCAAAGAGTCGGCCAGCCGCTCTTTCTTGATCTTCTCCTGGAGGGTGAGGAAGCCGTGCATGAGTGCCTCCGGACGCGGGGGGCAACCAGGAATGTATACGTCCACCGGAACCAACTTGTCCACGCCCTTCACGACCGTAGGGGAGGCCTGAAAAGGCCCGCCGTCAATCGCGCACCCCCCCATCGCAATGACGTATCGGGGCTCGGGCATCTGCTCGTAGAGCAACTTGAGGCGGGGCGCCATCTTGGTGCAGAGGGTGCCGGCGACTATCATCACGTCCGACTGGCGGGGCGTGGCTCGCAGCATCACCCCAAACCTATCCAGGTCGAAGCGGGAAGCCGCCGTCGCCATCATCTCGATGGCACAGCACGCCAGCCCGAAGGTCATAGGCCAAAGGGAAGAACGCCGCGCCCAGTTAATGACGAACTCGGCTGAGGTAAGGATTATCTGGCCGCCCGGCACCTTCTCCAGATAGGGCGGCAACTTGGAAAGAATGCCCATCCTTCAACTTCCTCTGCGTGACGCTACTTGACCCATTCGAGCGCACCCTTACGCCAGGCGTAGGCCAATCCGGCGCCGAGAATCGCCAGGAAGACGCCGCCCTCCACCACCGCGAAAAGCCCGAACTTGCCTATGACTAATGCCCAGGGCAGCAGGAAGACCGCCTCCACATCGAAGACGACGAAGAGCAGCCCGATGAGATAGTAGTGGACGTCTATATTCGCCCAGGAGTCGCCGATAGGGCGCTCGCCGCATTCATAGGTGCTTCTTTTCTCCTCGTTGGGATGGTGGGGACGCAGAAGGCTGGCGAGGGCAAAGGTGGCGACCGCGAAGGCCACCGCGACAAGCAGAAATATGAAAACGGCAAGGTATCCTGTATTCACGTTAAATCCCCTTTTGCCACCGTCGAGCCCTGCGCTCGATTTGAGCCATTGATACGGTCGCCAGGTCAATCTTACTGCAAACACCGGCTCGTCTCTGCCCCCAACAAGTAACGTGCCATTCGGAGACTAGCACAGACGCGCCGGTGAATATATTGACCCTACAAAGGACACACGGGCTTGTCAAGCGATTGCGGCGGCCTCCGCCTCCGTCAGGCCGGTCCGCGACGACTCATTATTTCCTGGCGCACCAGAACCACCGGCGTCTGCTGCCCGTCCTGGCCGGCGGGATTGCCCTTCAGGGCCTGGGCTAATTCCTCCTCCGGCATCGGCAGGCCGTGCGCACCCAAGGAAAGGATATTGGCAATCGTCCGCCTCTGGAGTATAATATATGGTAGCGTGCACCTAAGAGCTTCCGCATCATGTGCTTCCGGTGAATGTTGGCTTTAGTGATGGGGAGAGATCAGTGACCTACATAATAGTAGACCGGGGTGGTCCCAGAGACAAACAGTCTATCCAGCTCGCCACTCGCCTCGGAAACTGGATCCGGAATGAGCAACGGCACGAACGAAGCCCTGCCAGTCTTCGGGCGGCCGAGGAGATCTGGCGCAAGGCGTTGCCCAGCGCCGAGTTGCGGTCCTCCACAGCGACATACAACTGTGTGGGGATGGTGTTCGCCTGCCGGCGCACGTGGGTGGCACCAGAGGAACTCGAGCTCATACTAGGGGACGATGGTCACAGGCGCGTGGTGGATCGGAACGCGGTTAAGGCGGGAGACGTAGTCGTATACAAGGATTCAGACAACAAACCCTTGCACATCGCCGTAGTCCTCGAAGCCAGGGCGGACGTACGGATGGCCTCCACCGAACTAACCGTCCTTAGCAAATGGGGCGCGGATGGAGAGTATCTCCACAGGGAGCTTGATGTTCCGCCAGACTATGGAACGACGACGGAGTATTGGACCGAGCGAAAGGAGATACCATGACCCTGGAAGAAGCCATTCGACAAATCGAGAGCAGCGAATTCTCTGCATATGTGAATGTGGCTTCTGGCTTTCGCGTTTTCATTCGGGCCTTGACAATAAGCGAACCAGTTACACAACTCCGAGGGCTCTCGCGTGATCCGAAAGTCATTAACCAGTTGCTTGCCAGGGTACACTACATCTCCCGATTGAGCACCGATCCAAGGTTCGAGAACCCCTGGGACACATCTCTCGCAGCATACTTGCTGACCCTCGCAAGCGCCAACTTGAACGCCGCCCGCACGGCGGCGGCTACTGTTGCCAGCCTGCCCAGATGCTGGTGGGCAGCCCGACTGGCTGAATCGGTTCTCGCCGGCATCACGAATGCAGTGGGGTCGGACACAACGCGGCACGAGCCTATAAAGGCCAAACCTGTCCCCATGTGGGATATTGCCTCGCCCCGCAACGAGCCAACCTTCCTGTACCTTTCCACATCGCAGTTGCCGGCGGTGCTGAGCGGGCACCTGGCCGTGGATTCCAAGGCAGCCAATCACCTACATCGGATCCAGCTGGGGCTACTGCCAGGTGGAAGGATCCGTGAAACACCGCCCGCCTGGGGCGACTCCGACGGGAGCACTTCTGTCGTCATAGACGCAAGGGGATCAGCATGATAGACAACGTTTGGGCAGTGCTGTGCTCAAAAACGATAATTGAGCAGGAAACAAATAACATCAGTTTGATCACCGTCATAGAACATATCACTGTGCCGAAGGCGCAAGAAGGGGTGAGCATTGCCGTACCCTTGGAACTAGCAACTCTCTGGGAGAGGAGAGACCCTGATTTGCCCGCAAGCGGCCACGCGAGGATTAGCCTCGAATTGCCTGGCGGGAAGGCTCCGGTTGTCGCGCAGGGAGAGTTCCCAGTTGACCTGTCTTCATACAGGCGGCTAAGAGGCCTGTTCCTCATCCATGATCTCCCCGTTCCTGCCGCAGGAACCTACTACTTTCGAGTCGAGCTTCGCGAAGAGAATGAGGACAACTGGCGGCAGGTTGCCAGGGTCCCGCTTGAGATAAGCGAAGGCCCTGTCCAGCAAACCGCCGAGTGAGACCTTCGGGCAGCTCGGAGATCACCTGCTCCACGCCGCTGTCCCACGTGTCCCCGGTTTCTGGCACCTGGCCACGGCGAGCCTACAAGGGGACGGCAGATGTCGGGCGCACCAACACCACCGGTGTCTTCTGCCCGTCCTGGCCGGCGGGATTGCCCTTCAGGGCTTGCGCCAGTTCCTCCTCCGGTATCGGCAGGCCATGGTGGCACAGCACCCTGGACGAGACATCGTTGACATCAACGATGGCCACCGGATGGCCGGTTTGGTCGCTCAGGACAGCGCAGAGCCCGTCCATGTGCACAGGGCAAAGCACCACGTAGTCTTTCGCTCCCTTCAAAGGAATGGGATGATCCCAGCGCACATCTATGGACTTGATTCTTTCCCCCGCTATGCGGTAGAAACCGCCGCGGCGGCGGAGGATCTTGTCCATCAGGGCGTAGAGCGTGGCCAGGAGTATCCTTGCTACCCCGACCTCCTCGATGGCCTTCTGCATGCTGCCTGGAGAGCCGAGCCCCGTCCCGTATGAGACGTGGGTCACCCAGGGGTAGAGCAGTTTGGCGAAGAATCCGGGGCGGATCTCATCCATGGCGAACGCCCTCCCCTGGGAAATGGCCACCACGCTCTCGCTTATGGCGATGATGTCCCCAGGCCGGAGATGAGGCTCGACGAAGGTCTCTACCACCTCGCACATGCCGTCCCCCTCGGTCAGTATCTTCGTCCCAACCGGTATCAGCCGGTATCTCTTGCCGGCAACCTCCACCACGCCCTTGCCCCGTTGTGCCCTTGCCTCCTCGGCGCCCCGCCGAACCATCCCCCCCACCGCCTGGGCGTTCTTCTTTGGGTTAAGGCGCTTGCGAACGAAATCGGCGTAGAGTCGCCACAGATCCATCGTTGCCTCGCGGCCGGCCGAACTTTCGTGGAGGAGGGCAGAAGGCTAGGCTCGCCCCACCAGCCTCGTGGTCTCCCGGGCGATCATCAGTTCCTCGTTGGTGGGAACTATGAGAACCTTAACCGGCGATTCAGGGCGGCTGATCTGGGCTAGCCCTTTAGCATTTGCGTTGAGTTCGGCATCGAGGATGATGCCGAGGTTATCCAGGTCGGCGCAGATGCCTAGCCGCACTTGGGGAGAGTTCTCACCGATCCCGGCGGTGAAGATGAGGACGTCGAGGCCGTTGAGCACGGCGAGATAGGCCCCGACATACTTGCGCGCCCGATAGCAAAACGCCTCCACTGCGCTACTAGCCTTCTGGTCGCCCTCGTCAACGGCCGCGAGAAGGTCCCTCATGTCGCTGCTTCGGCCGGAAAGCCCCAGCAGGCCGCTTCGCCGGTTCAGTAGTTCCGCCACCTCGGCCGGGCTAAGTCCCTCCTTCTCCTGAAGGAAGGTGACTGCGGCGGGGTCTATGTCGCCTGAGCGAGTGCCCATAATGAGCCCCTCCAGGGGGGTGAAGCCCATCGAGGTGTCGAGAACCTTGCCTCCCTTGATTGCGCACATGCTGCAACCATTGCCCAGGTGACACGTTATCACCCGCAGATCGGGGGGGGCGACTTCTCCGTAGCCCAGATGCACAAGGGCCGCGGAGTGCACATAATGGTGCGAAGTCCCGTGGAAGCCAAAGCGACGAAGAGAATACCTTTCCCTCAGGGGTGCGGGAATGGCGTAGAGGTAGGCCCTGCTGGGCATCGTTGAATGGAAGGCGGTGTCGAAGACGGCTACTTGCGGGCAATCAGGCAGAAGCGCGTCGCAAGCCATTATGCCCTGGAGGTTCGGCGGATTGTGCAGGGGAGCCAGTTCGGAACAGGCCTCGACGGCGGAGATGACCTCCACGTTGATCAGTGCAGACGCCGTGAATCGTTCGCCCCCATGCACGACCCGGTGCCCGACCGCGGCGATGTCGCGGCTGGAACTGATGACTCCGCCGTTGGCAGTGGAAAGTGCCTCGAGCACGAGGCCCACCGCCTGTTTATGATCCCTCGCCTGCACCTCCCGCACGCTTCCCTTTCCTTCCTGCGTCCGGATGGAGATGGTTGAAGGTTCGGAAGTTCTGACTCCTACCCTGTCCACCAGCCCCCGAGCCAGGGACTTGCCCTCCGGCATCTCGAAAAGTTCATACTTGACCGAGGAACTACCACAATTTATCACCAAAATCTTCATGCTCTACGGTTGTTGCTCCTTGGGCTGGGGGATTGTCAGTGCGGCGCGACCCTCCTGGACCCCTGCCGCCAGCCTGTTGATCATCGTCTCTATCTTCTCGAGAACCTGAGAAGCGTAAGTGTGGGCGTCCTGGCGAATGGCCTCGGCCCGGAGGTCGGCCTGCCGCACGATCTCCTCCGCGTCCGCATGGGCTCGATGAGTTATCTCGCTCTCCTCAACCAGCCGCGCAGATTGCTCCTGCGCCTTCGCCTTGATCTCCTCGGCCTTAGCAGAGGCTTCGGCGATCATCTTGTCCTTCTCCTGGATGGTGCGGCTGGCTTCCCTCAAATCGGCCGGCAGTGACTCCCGCAACTGACCCAAAAGGCTATAGAACCGCCTCTCATCCACCGCCTTCTTCCCCATTCCAGGCATCCTTCCGCTTCTCTCCACCAACGCCTGCAACTCATCCAGCATCTGTTGAGTCCGCATCGGTCTAGCCTCCTTTCCGCTTCAGGGCGGAGATGAGCGCCCTCTCCACCCCATTCGGAACAAGATTAGCAATGCAGCCACCGTAGGCGGCCACCTCTTTCACAATGCTTGAGGAAAGGAACGAGAACTCCGAATCGGTCATCATGAAAACCGTCTCTATCTCCGGGTTCAGACGGCGGTTCATGAGAGCCATCTGGAACTCGAACTCGAAATCGCTCACCGCCCTCAACCCCCGGAATATTACGCCTGCCCCCTGCCTCCGCACGTATTCCACCAGCAGCCCGCTGAAGGAGTCAATCCTGACGTTGCTGAATCCCTCGCAGGCCTCCCGCAGAAGCGCCACCCTCTCCTCCACCGTGAACAGGGGGTCTTTCTCGCCGTCCTCAACAACCGCCACCACAACCTCGCCGAATACCTGCGCGGCCCTCTGGATGATATTCATGTGGCCGTTCGTAACCGGGTCGAAAGTGCCGGGATAGACAGCCTTGGGCATCAGGGTTTCCCTCCGCTTCCCTGGGAGTCCGAACGGTTGGGCGAAGCCGCCGGGGCCGCCCGGTAGAAGCTGAGCACCGTATCCCCAAACGGCCTTTGGTCAGTTCGTTCGAGGCCCGCCGGCAAAGGGGCCGCCTCATTCCTGGAATGTTGGCAGATCAAAATCCCTTCCTGCTTCATTATCATGTGCACTTGATCCAGCAATTGCTGCGTATCAGTATAATACGGCGGGTCGGCAAAGACAAAGTCGAACCTTTCGCCCTGCGCCGTAAGCCTTGCCACCGCTCGCGTAGCGTCAGCGCAGATTACCTTTGCCTCCGCCGCCAGGTGCGTCTTCTCCAGGTTTTCGCGGACCAACTCCGCCAGTTCGGCGCGCCTCTCCACAAAGGTCGCCGCACTTGCCCCTCGGCTCAGCGCCTCAATCCCCACCGCGCCGGTTCCAGCGTATAGGTCGAGAAACGATGAGCCTGGGATTCGATTCCCCAGCATGTTGAACAGCCCCTCTCTCACCATATCCGAGGTCGGGCGGAGAT
>Ga0315294_10000692_pt1 | contig 36413 bp, 25 predicted proteins | sample YL17G13_40_MG_FD_203626 | JGI IMG/M metagenome (GOLD analysis project Ga0315294, IMG submission 203626) | Sediment microbial communities from Yellowstone Lake, YNP, Wyoming, USA - YL17G13_40 | ecosystem: Environmental > Aquatic > Freshwater > Lake > Sediment | place: USA: Wyoming | collected...
TAATTCTTTAATCTTCGCAAGCAGCACCTGGGAATCGAACGGCTTAGTAATGTACGCGTCCGCCCCCATCTCTTCGCCGAGCGCCATATCTTCCTGCCGGGCTCTTGCCGTAAACATGATTATAGGTATCCGGGCAAACCGCGAGTCCTTTTTAAGAAGCCCGCATACCTTGTACCCGTCGATCTTTGGCAGCATCAGATCCAATATAATCAGATCCGGCTTCTCCGAGCGCGCTTTATCAAGGCCCTCCTGGCCGTCATGCGCGGTTACGACATCATAGCCGTTTGCCTCCAGCCTTATGCTTAACATGTCTGCCATCTGCGGCTCATCATCGACTATTAATATTCTTTTAGCCATAGCTCATTTCCATCTACTCTTTAACGGTAACGCTCCTTACCGTGATACCTTCCGAACGCTCCTCATACCCTACAATTACATGATCGCCTGTTTTGATATCCATCAGTCCTATAATGTCAGCGTCTTTGGAAATCTTTAGCCCTTCGGGAACAGAAAATGTCCTTTCACGATACTCCTGTTTTTCGGCCCCTTCGGCACTCTTTAACCATTTTACGGTAAGGACAGATTGCTCCCGGTCCGTTAAAACCACTTCGCCGTCTATCGTCTTTACATTGGGCTCTTCCTCTTTACCGCAATAAGACGGCCCCGCCAGGACGGTAATTATTGTCATCGCCGCCAAAAACCGCATAATAATTTTTGACATCTTTTTTTCGCCTCTCTTTTCAGTTGCCCTTTTTTGTATATTGATCCAAAACGCTATCAACTTTGTCGTCGTCCAATCCGTATGAGAATACAGAGATAAGCCTCTCTTTGCATTCCGGCCTATCCTTCTCCACAACGCTATTGAGGTCTATTGCGCTGACCATTCTCTGCATAGTCTCGTTATCGCTTCGGCTGAACGCGAGCCCTTCGACAGTCACTCCTTCCACCTTCAATTTTCCCGTCATGTCAGTGGAAAGCTGCCATATCTTCCCGGTCTTAGTATCGACTAAAACGGTCATGGGCTGACTGCCTGAGGAGGAATACACGCGGTATCTGCCCTCTTCGGCCGCGGTAGTATCCTCGCCCCCTATGCACGCCGCGCAATGACTTAAAGAAATGATAATGATAATAATAGCAGCAAAATAAGTTTTCATCATATTACGGCCTCCGAATTACCATGTTTTACTAGTGTGTAATTCGTCCCGAGTCCCGTTCTGGTGGGACGAGGGGCGATTTGCCATTAGGTCACTTTTTCTTAGCCGCCGCGATCAATTCTTCGTCGCTACGGCCTTCATCCGGATATGTGGCGCAGCCAAAACGCAATTTAATCTTTTCCGTTAAATTCTTCTTTTCCAAATAATCCTTCACAGCTTGTTCCAATCTTGACGCTACATTGAAGCAGCTGTTTTTATCGCAGCCGACCAGAATAACGATGATCTCGCCGGTATCCTTCACAACCGCGTCTCCGGAACGGCGCAGGCTTTTGTTAATTACGCCTCTTATCTCTTCTAATATGGCGCGGATTTCCTCGGGGGGCAGCATCGTATTCAAATTAGCGAATTCGGCTAAAGATACAACAATGATGGAGGCCCGAGAGTTTTTTTCCACTGCTTTCTTTATGCCGTTTGTAACATATTCCTTAAACAAAGTTTCGGTAGTATACTTGGGTAAAGTAAAAGTAAATTTTGCCCCCTTGCCGACTTCGCTCTCAATCCAGATCTGGCCTTTATGCGCCTCAATAATACCTTTCGTAATAGAAAGGCCGAGGCCCGTTCCTTTCTCGCCGGGGCCGACGACACGGCCGAATTGTTCAAATTTACTGAATACTTTGGGCAGGTCTTCCTTTGAAATCCCCTGGCCCGTGTCACTTACGCGGCACAGGACCTCGTTTTTCTTGTCCTGAACAAAAATTTCTATACAGCCTTTTTCCGTGAATTTTATTGAATTAGCAATAAGATTGGTAAAGACCTGGGTTATCTTATCCGGGTCAATATAGATATCTATTCTATTTGTAGCAGAAACTGTTTTCAACATCAAGCCTTTTTCTTTCGCCTTTGATTCAAAAGACATGACCACCTGTTTTATTAAAGTTACTATGTCGGCCAACTCCCTGTTAAGCTCCATCTTGCCCGATTCGATCTTTGATGTGTCGAGAAGTTCGCCTATCATGCGGCTTAACCTGTCGATGCTATCCATTGCCGTAGCGAGTATCTTCTTTTGTTTCTCATTTATCGCGCCCGGGATACCGTCTAACATCAGCGATATGCCTTCTTTGGTTATAGAAAGCGGGGTGCGCAGTTCATGCGAAACAGTTGAAATAAAATCGGATTTCAGCCGATCAAGCTCCTGAAGCCTTTTATTCTTCTCTTCGAGCTCTTTATATAGGAGTTTAATGGCCTCGTTCGTCTTTTTAAGCCCCCATGTCTGGATCTCTAATTCATCCTTGACTTTATTAAGTTCTTTTTCTAACCGTTGCTTTTTTGTTTTATTCTTATCTTGCATATTTACTCTCGTATCACTTCAATAAGCTCTTTACCGCTTTCACTAATGACACGCCGTCGGCAGTTTTCACGCAATAGTCATCCGCGCCCATCTTCCTTGCCTTTACCGCATCTACGGCATCTATTGTCCCTGTCATAACGATGATTTTCGGAGCAGCCGCGGCCAGGGATCCTTTAATCCGCCGGCATACCTCAAAACCATCCATGCCCGGAAGCATGGTATCCGCAATGACTAAATCCGGCTTTTCGGATATCGCCTTTTTCAAGCCTTCTTCTCCTGACTCGGCCATAAAAATTTGCTCATAACCGGCCTTATTGAGAAATCTTTTTATAATCATCCTGTCCTGGTTATTGTCGTCGATGACCAATATCTTGGTTCCCATGATACACCGCCTTTATCACTTCCCATTGCCTTGCAGGGATACGGGTTACGGGATACGGGATAAGTTTCCCGCTACCCGTTCCCCGTCCCCCTTATCCTTATTTTTCCTTGTACATATCCGGACGCGGTAATTTGTTAATAACGCGCCAATAGTAATTAAAGCTGTCTACGATTTTGACGAATTCTTCATAGTCAACCGGCTTGGGGATATAGCTTGCCGCGCCGTTCCTGTAACTTCTGGCTATATCCTCTTCATTTTTGGAAGAGGTAAGTATGATAACGGGTATGAAACTATATTCGAGATTTCGCTTAAGCGTCTCCAGCACCTGAAACCCGTCCATTTTCGGCATTTTAATATCCAGGAGTATCAAATCGGGCGTAGGGAATTTCTCTTTATCCTTATATTTTCCCTCGTGATAAACAAAATCCAGCGCATCCTGGCCGTCATTGACGATGTATATTTCGTTCTTTAACTTTGACTTGCCGAACGCCCTTAATGCTATTTTGGCATCTGCCGGATTATCCTCCGCGAGGAGGATATTCATCGGCTTATTATCTTCCTTACTCAGCTCGTCTACCATCGTTTGGCCCTCCCGCTTCCAAATTCTTGGGTATCGTAAAATAAAAAGCGGCGCCTTTGCCGAGTTCGGACTCAACCCATATCTTCCCGCCGTGGTCGTCTATAACGCGCTTTACGATGCTTAATCCCGCCCCCGTCCCCTCGTATTCTTCAAGTGTATGGAGCCTTTTAAAAAGGCCGAAAACTTCGTCGTGATATTTAGGGTCTATCCCTATACCGTTATCTTTAACATAAAATCCGTGAGACCTGCCCTCATCTACATAGCCTACCTCCACTTTTGGATTCTCCTTATTGTTTTTGGATGAGAATTTAATGGCATTGTTTATCAGGTTCAGGAACACTTCCGTCATCTTAATGCGGTCGCACCTTACAATAGGGATGTTCTGCTGCACCCTAAGATTCACCTTCTTCTCCTTTATATCAAATTCGATGCGCTTTATAACCGTATCTATTAAAACATTCATGTTGACGTTCTCATACGGGTTTTTAATCCTGGATATACGCGAAAGTTTAAGCAGATCCTCGATCAATAGGGCCATCCTATTTGCACCTTCCCTGATCTCCTTTAAGTAATCTTTGCCTTCTTTATCCAGCTTGTCCTTGTAATCCTCCTCAAGAAAACTGGCAAAAGCCGACATCCCCCGGAGCGGCGCTTTTAAATCGTGGCTTGCGGTGTAAACAAAGCTGTCGAGTTCCTTATTGGCTTCCTCCAAAAGCCTCTTTTTTTCTTCAACGTCGGCCTTGGCCTCAATAAGCCTATCGGTCATCTGATTAAAAGATTGAGCCAACTCTCCTATCTCATCTTTTGCGTCAATGCTCGCCCTTGCCGAAAGGTCTCCTTGGGCGATTATGCCGGAGACCCGTGTCAGCGTCTTAATAGGACTCGCTATGGAACGTGCCGCGATAAAAGCCATAATCACCACTATTATCAAAAAGGCGCCGCCAACCACTATTAGAATGTTTCTTAATTTGTCTGCGGAGGCTAGAACTTCGGAGATATCCATCTTTACGACCATGCCCAGCTTAAAAAAAGGTAAATATCTCATTACGGCTAATGCCTCTTCCCCCCGATAGTCGCTGACAACAGCCACCTCATCTTTACCTAAAACAGCTTTCTGTATGCCTACGCCTTCTTTTGAGCCGATGGAGATTTTTTTCTTAAACGCGGCATTAGGGTCATATCTGAGAGGAGCGATAACCACTGCTTCGTTTCCGACTTTCGTGGCTATTATTATATCGCCGGTTTGGCCTAAACCGGTATAATCGCGCACAAACTTAAAGAGCCCCTCATTACCCATCTCGAAAATAATCACTCCGATAATTTGCGCTTCTTTAAAGACCGGGGCGGCAATAAAGGCGGATGCTTTTTTGGCGAATGGATCATATTCGAAATTGGATACTTCCGTCCGGGAGGATTCTTTTGCTTTTATGAAGACCTTTGCTAATTCGGACTCTTTGTCATATAGGGCCGTTTCATAAAGCGACTTCGCGTCCTTTTCTTTTTCGGATGAAAATATTATACACCCCTCGGGATTCGTAAGAAAAATATTATCATAATTGTGCGATTTCTGATAATAAGACAAAAATGGCCTAAATTCCTCGTAGGCCGCAGCGTATTCAGGCGACTCGGCACTGCCTCCCTTTAGAAATGCCTTGCTGCATCCCTCCAGTGCGTCGATAATATCCGACCTGTGCGACAAATCCGTAACGTTGTCTACTTTTTCACGAAGGTACGTTTCAACCTGATTGACTTTATTATCAGCGACCGCGCGAAGGCTATTCGCAACCTCTCGCTCCAGGATCTGCCGGGCGCTTATGTAGCTTGTATAAGTAGCCATAGTCGAAGGCAGAAGCGTAATAAACAAAAACCAAAGCATAAATTTCGTGGTAATGTTAAGCCCTTTTAATCTGTTAAAAATGCCCACCCGTAAACCTCCGTTATAGCTTATGGGGAAATCAATCTTTTATTCTGTAATTGATTTAAAACCTCTTTTAATCGTTTTATCTCCTCCGCCAACTTTTCCTGGCTCTTCTCCAGGCTGTCTACGCGGCTCTCCATCTCCTCCAGCTTGCGCGCCGCATACTCATCTATTGTTTCTACATCTAATAGGCCGCCTTTGCCTGTTCTGCGCACCTCCGCATCTTTGGGGAGGCGCAGGTTCAAGTCGCCAACTTTTTCTATTTTCATACCGGCGGGCGCCTCGCTTGCGGCTGCATCATCGGCATAATCGCCCGCTTCGGCATAACTAAAACATGCGCAAAAAATCAAAACTAAAATTAGAAAAATAATATTTTTTTTCATTGTTTCCTTAGTTTAAATGCCGACTCTATGAGGGAAATATTCTTTAATTCGGCGTCTATCACGTTATTCAAGTCGATGTACAACAATTTCAATTTTTCTACGTGGAGTACGGTCCTCGCGTCGACTTTCTGAGCAAATGAATTCAGTTTAGCTATATTTTTCGTATTCGCCTTGTTTACTTCGTCTAGCCATCCCTTTAGGTAATCAATCGCCTCCTGGGTCATGTCTTCCGCTTTTATGGTATTAAAAATACCTATCATAAAGAAGTAAGCCCCCAGCTGGTTCATTGTCACGATGCAGGAATCCCACATGTTATTTAACACAATTATGTCCTGGGATTCGGCGAACAATGATTTTATCTCCTTGGACTCTTCAAAGAATTTGTCGCGCATCTCAAGGAGGAATGTATCCAATGCATGGGCATTGACGCTCAAAGACAAGATTAAAACTAACGTAACGGCGATTATTTTTTTCATGGCATCTCCTTTGCTCGTCGCATGTCTCAAGTCACATGTTCCATGCCGTATACGGTCTGCAACCTGCAGCTTGTGACTTGCGGCATAAGTTTATAGATCACATGTTCACGGCACGACTATCGTCGATACCGATATCTTGCATCGCGCCACGCTTGAGTCCTTCGCTTTTGGAGTAATTTGATATTCGTCTATTTTCAAAAGCGCATCCGATTTTTCTATGTTATACATGAAGTCAACCAACTGTTCTACCTGCCCTTCACAGTTTAAATTGACTGTAAATTTCTTTGTGGATCCGTCTTCTTTCAGGCCGCCGGGTTTCAAATCGATAAGATAGACCGAAGCCTTATCGGCCAGGCTTTCTATCTCTTTCAATATAGAAGTAGTCTCTTCATCTTCGGATTTAAACCCTGTAAGGAAAGAGGCATATTTGGTTTTCTCGGTTATTATTTGATCTTTGTGCGACAATACGCGGAGGCTATTTTTGATATCGGTCTCCCTCTTTCTTATTTCCTCATTTAAAGACTTCACTTTATAGAATATGGGGCCTATTATAAGGCGGTCCGAAAGGGCTATAGACACAAAAAGTACCGTGGAATACAGGACCAGCTTCTCCCTTTTTGACAGACGTCCCATGATCTTATAAATAGCCTGTATTTTTGACATGGTTTTATTTCTCTAATAGGCAGATTATTTCAAAATCCGTCAGATCCTTTGAGCCTTCTTTCCTTTTGGTGGTATATCTCGTTTTGACGTCTTTGAAATATTCGGATTTCTCCATATTGTCGACAAAAGTAAAGACGGTGGACATCGATCCCGCCGTCCCCTTTATAGAAAACTCGTCCTGCGCAGTGTACTTTATTTCGCTGATCTTTAAATCAAGCGGGATTACCCTATACAACTCTGTCAAGACCTCCAGGGAATAGCCGCGACTCGCTAAATATTTTTTTATCAGATTTATCTTGGAAGATACGGCTCCCAGGTCCTGCACTTCCTTGCCCAGCGACCCGAACCCTTTATTAAGCTTGCCTAAATACGTGCTTTTAAAATGTATCTTGACGATCAAAATAGAGAATATCAAAATAAAAAAGGCCAGGATATAAATCCCCGTCTTGATCAGCTCTCTTCCCCTTGCCTCAAGCGCCTTTGTGAGCTTTATCTCTTCGGGGAGAAGATTGACTTTTAAATCCTCCCGCGCAAGGACGGGAGCGATTACATTCAAAAATGACGAGTATTTTGCCTCTTGTATCGTTTTTAAAGCCCTGTTTGAAATTGTCAAATTTTGGAAATACGGCACTGCGCTGATCGGCAAATGTAAATTATCTCTTAATATTGTTTCTAATTCCTTTATTTTATCTACAGCTCCTGTCAAGACAAGCCTATTGGGAATTTTCTCGATATCTTCACTCTGATACGCCTCAAGAGACCTTTGCGTTTCTTCTACAAATCTTGACATATATTTTTCCCTGTCTTCTATGATATGCAATGTACCTATATGGATGCTTCTGGCAAATATCGGTTTATTTTTAAAAACTATGACGAAATCGGAGAACCTGTCATCGACGTGAATAAGGTTTACCGGCGCGCTCTTCGTATCTCCTTTTATCAGCCTGGGGAGGATTATCGCCAGGCCCTCGGAAGCCAGCGCGATCTTCTCCAGGTTCACGCGCATGCTTCCCAATATCTCGATCTGCCTTTTGACAACATTGCTCGCGACGATAACTAAAAGAATCTTGGTATAGTTCTGCTTGTGTGTGCCTATGTTTATATAGTCGACGATTATCTCCTCCCGCGAATACGGGGTGTGCCTCCCCGCCTGCAGGTTTATGATCTCATTTATCTCATTAAGTTTGGTAGACGGGATCTCGATATTTTTTGTTATCACTAAATGTGAAGGCACTATATTGATGATGCGTATATTTTTAGCCTTTACTTCGTTAATATATCCCTTTATGATCCTCGAGATATCCTCGTTTGACAGGCCTGTTATATCCCGATTGACAAGATTAAAGACTTCGCCCTTGTGAACGGTATTTTTTATATGGGCGATCTTCAGCGTCCCTTCGCTGATGTCGATCCCCAAAAGCTCCGGATTACCTATCCCGTATAGAGGGTTCATTATTCCCGACTTCCTTTGTTATTTTATAATTACACAGATTACCGCAGAATTATGCTCAATCTACGATCCTGCAGATTAGCACAGATTAATGCATAAGACCGGCAATCTGCGCTCATCTGCGCATCCCATCCGTGATCATCTGTGTTATATAATCATATTAAGATTCATGCCAATATAGGATCTTACCGCTTCTGTCGACCACGCAGATTATTTCCGTTGTATTCTTCTTATTATTCAGCCTGGAAGTGCACCGGATCGTAAAATAACTGGAGCCGGTAATTAAACTCTGATCCACTACTCTGGTAAGCTGGGCTAATTGAGACTCGCTTAAAGGAAAAGACTGGCTCAACTGCGGCGCGATAGTTGCGTGCGAAGTAAATACGCCGTCGTCGGGTGTGCCTAAAATCTTATCCTTGCCGTATCGAAAAAGCATAATATTATAGACGATATCCCCGCCCAATCCCAAAGATAAAAGGACGGTTTTAGATGCCGTATTTATATTAACTTTGCCGTCTCCGTAAATTGTGATATAATCTTTTACCTTTGCGAAAATATCCTCATTCATACCGTTGACTAAAAGGACTTCTTCCGGGACCTCAAAATCCGCGTCCTTCGCTTCATAGGAATATTGGAGGCCGCGATAGTCGGCATCCTCGGCGCTGCCGATGGGTATGGACAACGCGCTGTCGCCGTCACGCCAATCTACTACGGAAGCGGCTAACCGCTGGGCTTCATCCTCATCGCAGTCAAGGCAAATTCGAAAAAGGCTCCTTAAAATTTTCTGGTCCGCTTTATTTATATTTATTTTGCTTTCTTCGTCGACAAGCCCGTACCTGACAAAAACCTCATTAGATATATCGTTTATGTAGGTATGCGAAATAGTAAATGAGCCGTCGCCTATGGGCTGCTCTTTAAATTCTACGGCATTATCGCTCCATCTGTCCGATAAGGAGGCATAGCCCTCCACGAACTCCTCTCCCGCTAAAGAAATAACGGCTTTCTTTATTCCCGCATCGGCGATAAAGCGCAATTTACTCCTTTCGTCAAGCCGGTAGGCCAACACGAGTTTCTGCCTTACCCCATAACCCAAATATACCGCAAATACGCTTAATAGAAAAAGCGACCAAAGGGTAATTATCAGTACGCTGCCCTTCGGAGTGCGGCAGCCTCCCCGAAGGGGAGTGCGACAGCCTTCCCGAAGGGAATTAATTGCTGACGGGGATCGTAACTGTCTTGACGAATCTTCTGCTCTTAGTACCGTCATTTAGCTCTAACTCCATTCTTACCGCCAAAGGCAACCCCTCGTTCTCTTCGGACCATTCATCCTGCCAGTAATATTCCTTCGAGAGCTTATCATAAACGTAATACCTGAATTTCAGCATTGAGATGTTTTTTAAAGACGCTGTTACCGTCGGTAATTCGTTATTGTAATACTCGGAATAGTCCCTTTGCTCCCTGGAGGGGGTATCCTTGGCAAAGTCATAAGAATAGGCCACCTCTCCCACTGTCCTTTTTGCCGTATTATGGCTATATACGAGGCCGGGAAACTGAAGCCTTTCCTCCCTGCCTACAAATTTTATTCCGGTAAATTTAAAACAGTTATTTAAATCGGCCGCGAACTTCTCAAAAAAGATGTTTAAGTCTTCTTCGGGTACGCGTATGCTTATATTTTCCCAGATTTTCATGCCGCTGTCAAAAACCGCATATATGGCTAGTGAAATAACGGCCAACATAGAGCAAACGATAAGCAATTCAATAAGCGTGAACCCTTTACTCTTCTTTTTTATACATCGCATAAGCATTTCTCGTAAACTCCACACGCTTTTCGCCGCCTTCCCGGTGAAGTAAAAAACTTATTTTGTATAACTCAAAATCCCCGGCTTCGTCCGACAACTCATACGACATATTCCAAGAGAAAATCTTATTGCCTTTTGTAAATACGCCTTCGGGTTGTATGCGGGCCGCGTAACCGAAGCGGCTTATATTATTCTGCGCCTGCCAGATCTCCTCCTCCATCTTGGGAGCCAGATATAAATAATCACTATAATAATCAAACGCTCCTACGGAGACGAGCAATGTTTCATATATCAACACCGCTCCTAAGGATAGGATGGCAGTTGCAACCATTACTTCTACGAGGGTGAAAGCATTCTTCGGGTAACGGGTAACGGGTAACGGCGAACGGGTAACGTACCCCGCACCCCGTACCCCGCACCCCGTACCCCGTACCCCGTCCTCAATCCCAATTCCCGACGTCATCTGCGCTTTCCGTTCCGTCTTTACCTAAAGAATACAAGTCGTAATCCGGTTTATGTTCGCCGGGAGATTTATATTGATATTTCTTTCCCCAGGGGTCCAGGGGTTCTCTTTCGAGATACGGCCCGTTCCAATTGGGCGCGGAAGTGGGCCGTTTCATCAGCGCGTCAAGACCTTCTGCCGTGGTGGGAAAACTGCCGTTATCCAGCTCATAAAGCTTTAAGGCAGTGGCGATGTTGGCTTGGACATCCGCTTTAGCGGCTGCGGCCCGTGCTTGTTCTCCCCTGCCGACAAGCCGCGGCATTACCATAGCCACTAACGCGCCGATGATTATTACTACGAGCATGAGCTCGATAAGCGTGAAAGCTTTCATGTTTTTCATACCCTGTTCTCCCGTGTTTACCTTTCGGGGACACTCTCCTTAAAAGACACTTGCACTATTAGACGGAGGGTGTCCCCCTCTCGTCTTTACCGTTCTCTTTAGTCTTTTGGTCCATTGCAAGCGCTGTGGCGGAGCATTACTTGCAGCCATTCGCTAAATATTTTCTCCAGGCAGTTTCCAATTCATCCGTACTGTGTATAAATTCAGAATAGGACGATTTTAACGCGTCTTCCAGTGCTTTTCCGTCCCGCAAATCGCGGCAAAAGCCGGCAAACCTGGCCGATCCGTATTTCTCTATCAAAAAACCTACTACTGAAACCGCTTCCAAATAATACGTGGTAACCAGATTTTCGGTGCTCAAAAATACGATCCCCTTTTCACCATCCTTCGTAATTGTCGGCCTGATGTAAACCTTATCAATATCTTTTAGGCGGTCGATCTTCAATTTCATCAGATCCGAAAATACGATGAGAGAGTCTTCCTGATATAATTCCTCTGCTCTTCTTTTTATTTCGGCTCTTTTTGCTTCCTCTGCCCATTGGGCAACGCCTTCATCCAGCCAAAGCGGTATCTCTCCTTTAAAACCGACGAAGTCTCGGAAGATCAAATGAGCCATTTCGTGGGGGAGAAGCGATTCTACGAAATCCTCGCTCCACGCATAGCTTACTATTTCCTTATTGATATAATCCGCCATGCCTTCCGACCACGCAGGTTGGCCGGTCGCAGCCAAAAAGGATTTCTTATCGGGATGGATGTAGATCTTTACCCTCTTGTCCCATAGCCAAAATTCCGAATATCTCGGGTAACCCAATTCTGAGGCTATCCTCTTATAATCGACTTCGGCTTTCTCCAGCACGCTTTTCGCGAATGCCTCATCCGCGGTAAAGTAGCAGATAAAATGATCGCTTCCCATTTCTTTCCACTGTTGGGCATTGGCAGGAAAGATAAGGCTGAAAGAACAAAGAACAAAAAACAGAGTTCGGAAGATGCAGGGGTACGGGGTACGGGGTACGGGGTACGTTACCCGTAACCCGCTACCCGCTACCCGTTTCCCGTTACCCGTTACCCTACCATTCATTTTTTGCTTTCTCATAACTTACCTTGCCATTAAATTAATCTCAAATATCGGCAGGAGCATGGCTATGACAATAAACCCGACGATTAAACCCATAACCAAGATCATGAGCGGCTCTAAAAGAGTGCTCATTACTCTTATTGTCTCATCCGTGTCCCGCTCGTAACTGCTTGCTACTTCCGCAAGGGCCTCTTCCAATTTGCCCGATTCCTCCCCTACTATTATTAGATTGCACATGAACGGCGGACAAAAGGTGGAATCCTTAAGGCTCCTGCCGAAAGACCCGCCCCTTTCCAGTTCTTGATAGCTTTGTTTTAATTGATTTTTTATGACTTCATTCCCGACGACGGGTATAGCTATGTTCATTGCCTTCAATATCGGCACCCCGTTTTTTATCAGTAATTCCAAAGTGCGGTTGAACCGGATGAGTTCGGTCTTAAGGATAAATTTGCCGAATATCGGGATGCGCAGGTTAAGCCGGCTGACAAATATCTTTCCCGCTTTTGTGCTTGCTTCTTTCCTGCCTGCAAAAATAACAAGCGCCAAAACCAAGATTATCCAGGGCCACCACTGGCGCAATGCCTGGCTTATCGAAATGAGGATCCGGGTCGGCAAAGGCAGATTTCCGCCCATGCTGGAAAATATCCGCGTCAGGCGCGGCATGACAAAGGTAAGCATAAAAACTATGGTAGCTGCACCTACGATAGCCATGAGCAACGGATATGCCATCGCCATGCGGAAACGAGACATGATATCTTCCTGCTTTGTGCGATAGTCGGCGATGCGCAACAGGACTTCGGGAAGGGCGCCGCTATTTTCGCCCGAACGGATCATCGCGACGTAGAGAGGAGGAAAGACGCCTGGGTATTGTTCAAGGACAGAGGAAAGGACGGCTCCGTCTTCAACGGCATTATGAATCTCCGTCAGTATGTTCCTGAAAGAGGGGCTTTCCGATTGGCCGGATATTACATTAAGCGCGCGCAAAATGGGAACGCCTGATTTCAGCAGGCTTGACAGCTGCCGGCTGAAAATAGTGATTTCGCTTGACCTTATTCTGTACCGCCGCACGGCTAATGACGGGGCCTCGGCTGTTTTGGGCTGTGCGCTTTCCTTGACCTTTATAGGCAGATATCCGCCCTGGCTCAGCTTTTCAACCGCTTCTTTTTCATTTACCGCCTCGATGCTGCCTTCCACTATTTTGTCGGAACCTTTTTTGGCGCGATACACATAAATTGGCATATTAGCATCCTTCTAACGTTATGATTCTATGTATTTATTCAATCTGACTCGATTGGCGCTCGTCATATCCAGAAAATAAACAGCAATATCGTATTTCTTATTCTCTTCCATCTCTTCCACTCTCACTACTTTGGCCAGGCACCCGGCGGGTTCCTCCTTATCCGGTAATTCAATATTCAATTCCAATATCGATCCCAGGGATAACTGTTCAGGCGATACAAAAAGCAGCCCTCCGGCAGAAATGTCTCTTGTGATACTGTAGTGTTGGGGCGCCGTCAGCTGCTTTAACAGACCCCCCGTGGAACCATAAATTTTATAACGCAGATTTATCTTGTCTTTCAGGCGCGCATAGGACCTTCTTTCGAAATTTCCGTACGGGATATTTGACACGACCCGAGGGCCTGCGCTATAAGGTTCCTGCGCCTTTGTTGCGATAACCGCTTCTTCGGTAGAAGTGACCTTCATGACTTCCTCGGGTGTGGTTAAGCCGGCAATAACTTTCTGCCAGCCGTATTGGCGCAGGGTGCGCATACCTTTATATAATGCCACCCTTTTTATCTGGCTGGACGGGGTCTTCTTTAAAATCAGCTCTTTCATTTCGTGATCCATCAAAAGGATTTCATATATCGCGGTCCTGCCGAAAAACCCTGTGAAGTTGCACTTGGCGCATCCCTTGCCTCTAAATATCTTCACGTTGCCGGAGGAGAGCCCCAGGTCCTTGGCAATCTCATCTTTTATCTCTGGCAACGTTTGCGTATCCTCGTATTTGCAGTCCGGGCATATCAATCTTATGAGGCGCTGGGCTATAAACGCCTCGATGCTCGACGCGATTAGATAAGGCTCTATGCCGATATCTATCAATCTGGTAATGCCGCTGGCGGCGTCATTGGTGTGAAGCGTGGAAAATATCAGATGTCCTGTTAAGGCAACGCGAATAGCAATCTCAGCGGTCTCCAAGTCCCTTACTTCTCCCACCATTATTACATCAGGGTCATGTCTAAGTATACTGCGCAGACCAAGCGAAAAAGTCAGGCCGCTATCAGGCGCAACCTGAACCTGGGTTATGCCCGATATCTCATATTCAATGGGGTCTTCTATGGTAATGATCTTGCGCTCTTTCGTATTGATCTTTGAGAGACAGGCATAAAGGGTAGTCGTCTTTCCGCTTCCCGTTGGGCCGGTAAGAAAGATTATACCGTAAGGTTTTTGGATCAGGTCTTCAAAGATCTTCAGATCATCTTTTAAAAGGCCGAGGCTTGCCAGGCCGAACAGCATTTGAGTCGGGAGGATCCTTATCACTATGCTCTCACCGAAGGGAGTGGGCAGGGTAGATATCCTTAGATCGAGCACCTGCTCCTGGACTCTTACCGTCGCCCTTCCGTCCTGAGGGACCCGCCGCTCTACGATATTCAGGTTTGACATTATCTTGATCCTTGAAATTATGGAATTTATAAAATTTTTCATTTCGGGCGGGATAGGGGCATCATAAAGAATGCCGTCTATGCGGTAACGAAGCGATACCTTCCCTCGATAGGGTTCGATATGGATATCAGTGGCCCGCTTTCTCCATCCTTCCAGGATAATTTGGTTGACTAATTTTATTACCGAGGCATCATCGGCCAATTTTTCGATGTCTTCCAGCTTTTCATAAAATGCCTCCTCGGGAGTTCCACTGACTCTGAATACCTGTTGCGAAGTAATTTTTTGCAGCGTCTCCGCTCCTAAGCCGTAATATGCCTGCAAGCTTTCCGATATATCCTGTATGGTGGCAAGGACTACTTCTATGTCATACCCCAATTGAGTCCTGATTTCATCCTGCCTCTTTATGTCTAACGGAGAATCGACAGCAATGGTTAGCACCCTTCCTTTTATATAGAGAGGGACAAATTTGTAATATGAGGCTATCTTGACCGGCACCTTGTCCAATACTGACTTCTCAATGGGGGTTCCTTTTAACTCAATGGTATGCAGATTCAGTTTATTTGCCAGGATGTTTAAAATCTCTTTCTCGGGTAAGAGGCCTTTGTCGATCAGGATCTCTTGAAGGCTTTTATCCGCCGAACTTTCTGCCTCGCTGCGGACCGATTCCAATGCCTGTTTAGGTAAAAGACCTTTATCGACAATCTCGTTATATAAAATCCCGTCCGACTTCTTTAGCATGTTGTACTCCTAACTTTAGGGACAGACACCTATGTCCCCCTTATAGAGGGACACGGGTGTCTGTCCCTCATAAAACGTTATCACAGATACTTCCTGCATCTTTCGAGGGTTTCTCTCATCTCCCCCTCGGAGATTAAAACAAATTTCAACTTAAAGCCAAGCGTCTCTTCTTCGGTCTTTTTTAACATCCACATATCTAAGGGGTTGACTATGGCGACCGTCAGCGACATATCGTTGATCTCAAGAGGAAGGCATTTGTGTTCAAAGACCAGGCCCCGGCTAAATCTCTTTATTAAATCACAATTAATATACCTATCTTTTATGCTTACAAAAGGTATCTTAAACTTTTCGGATATGGCTTTCAATAGATCCTTTTCTTTGATATGTTTTCTTCTTAAAAGAACAGCGCCGAGATATTCTTTAGTCCTTCGTTGCTCTGCAAGGGCATCCTCCAGCTGTTTAGGGGTGATCAGGCCTTTTTCTATCAAGATCTTTCCGAGATGTTTTTCCGTTCTTTCCATGTTATTTTCTTTAGCGCAGATTAGCGCAGATTAATGTTCAAAGCGCGGGGTCTGCGATCATCTGCGTCCCCTAATCTGCGATCATCTGTGTTTAAAAAGTCAATCACTGCCAAGGCAGCGCCCCGATCAAATAGAATTCCTCCTCCGGCTTCCCGTCGACCCTGCCGGATATGATCCTTTCGCAGCCTTCGAGCGTCTCGTCCGGAGTGACATATTCACCTTTTTTCGCTGTATATGCCTCGGCTACAAAGAAAGGCTGAGTCAGAAAATTCTGCAGTTTCCTGGCGCGGTTATAAAGGATGCGGTCTGCGGCGGATAATTCGTCAATGCCTATGACCATGACAATGCGCCTCAATTCCTCGTATTTCTGAAGTATTTTAATCACCTCTTGAGAAACGTCAAAATGGCGCTTTCCCACAATATCGACATCCAAATTTGCGCAGGAAGAAAGAAGAGGATCTACGGCAGGGTATAATCCCAGCTGGACCCGCTCTCTTGAAAGCACGAGGACCGAGTCCAAAAAACCGAAGAGAGCTACGACTGCAGGGTCGGTAAGGTCGTCCGCCGGAACATAGACAGCCTCAAAGGAAGTGATCGATCCTCCGCCTTCCTGCTGCGACCTGATCCTTTCATGAAACTCGCTTGCTTCAGAGATCAATGTCGGTTGATAGCCTGTTTCCGACGGAACCCGTCCTAAAAGAGTGGATATCTCGGCGCCTGCCTGGACATACCTGAAGATATTATCCACAAACAAAAGGACATCCTGGTTCTTGCGTTGTATGTATTCAGCCATCGTTACTCCCGTCATGGCTACGCCGAATCTGGCGCCCGGCGGCTCGTTCATCTGGCCGAATACCATCATCGTCTTGGAGAGAACGCCGTGCTTGGAAAGCTCAAAGTAAAGTTCGTTGCCTTCGCGGATACGCTCGCCTACGCCCGTGAATACGCATGAACCCTGATATTTCTTGACGATATGCTGGATTACCTCCAGCGTCAGGATGCTCTTGCCTAATGCCGCGCCGCCGAGGATCCCGGTTTTACTACCTTTTACTACGGGGAACAGGAGGTCTACGATCTTTATCCCGGTCTCCATGATCTCAAACTTGCGCTTTGTACCCTGGTCGGTCCTCACCCGGCTTCCTATCTCGGCTTTTCTTATAGGCAGCATTTCATTAGAAGTAATGGGCCCCTTCTGGTCTATCGGCTGGCCCATCATATTTATTATGCGGCCGTAAAGCTCCTCTCCGGCCGGAATCCGTATGCAGTCCCCCGATACCCGGGCTGCCGTATTTCTCTGAATATTTATTGTAGAATTGATCGCGATGCAGCGCGCCACGTTTCCGGCCAGATGTTCGGCGACTTCCATTATAACTTCATCCTTTGTTGCGGTCTCCGTCGTGATGACGCTAAAGACATTGGGAACGTCCTCTTGCCTTGCGAATTTGATATCGACCACAGGACCCTGAACGGATATCACGCGGCCCGTAGCTTTATCGCTGGTCATTTACATACCTCCGAAAATCGCCCTCGCCGCAAAAAGCTCGCGCATGTTCCTGTCGATGATCTCGTGCCGGGCGCGGAAATATAAGAGCTGCGTCTTCTTGTCTATATCTTTTAACTTTTGGGAACATTCTTCGAGATGAACGTAACGCGCGGAAAATTCCGCCAAACGGCTCAACCCGAAGATCTCATAGAGCTTCTGCCCCATCCATATGCCTACCAGATATTCTACAATATCCGCCAATCTCGATTCAAGGATGATATCGAATATTCCCGCCGGCTGATTTTTTGCGGCAGGCGGCACAAACGGCAGAAACGAAACCCTTTCTACGGTCTGCATGGTGAACGTAACGGGCCGCGGGTATACTACTTTAAGGTAATTAAACGAGCCCTTCAGCGCCTCGCTTATAACATAATCCCTCAATTGCATGGCCTGTCCGTATCTGGCATCGTCGGCGATCCCCCCGAAAGCAACGAACGGCACCCCGATCTCGTTAGCATAGTTCTTGCCCCTTTCGCCGATGACAATAAGTTTACCCGAAATCTCCTCCAATTCCGCCATTGCGGCCGCGATAACTTTCGCATTGAGCCCGCCTAAAAAGCCGACATCGGTGGTGACCGCTATCACCGCCTGTTTTTTATTCCTGGGGTTCAAAAACAGATGGTCGACATTTTTAATATCGATAAATTCAAAAAAACTCTCGGCGACAAGGAGCAAATTTTCATAGGTGCTTATCCTCTGCTCCAGCGACTTGTATTGAGACACGGCGATGATCTTTAATGTTTCGATTAAAGACGAAAGGTGTTTATTGAAAACCATGTCTTTTTTTATGACGGATAATGCCTTCATTTTTTATATCATACTTTTATAACACGGATTATCGCAGATTTATGCTCAATTAATGAGCTCTACAGATTAGCACAGATCTATGCTGAAAGCGTGCGATCTGCGATCATCTGTGGCTCCTAATCTGTGATCATCTGTGTTTACTTCTTTAAAGAACTTCTAAAATACTCCCGCAAATAACCTTCCAGCATCTGGCTGAGCGGTTCGCTCAATTGCCTTGTCTTGCGTACTTCGGAAAACAGGTCCGGATTATGCCTGATTACGAATAACGTGATCTCTTCCTTAAATTGCCTTATCTGGCCGGTCGACAGATTATCCAGCATGCCGTGGTTTAACGCGTATAAGTAAATTACCTGCGTCTCTATGGAGACCGGCTTATTTTTGTCTTGGATTATCAATTGATTTATCGCTTCGCCGCGCCTGAGCTTGGCCTCCGCGTCTTTTGAAAGGCCGGTAGCGCGCAGCTGCGTCATCTGCAATAGCTCCTTATACTGGACATAATCCAGCCTCAGAGATTTGCTTTGCTGCTTCATCACTTCCCACTGGGCTTTATTGCCGATACGCGAAACGGAAAGGCCAAAATCTATGGCCGGCTTAAAACCTTTCTTAAAAAGGTCCGAAGAAAAGTATAGCTGGCCGTCGGTCATGGAAATAAGGTTAGTAGAGATATAACCCGTGACGTCTCCCTGCAGTATCTCTATGATGGGGAAAAATGTCATTGAGCCTGAGCCTCTTTGCGGGTTTAGGTATCCCGCCCGCTCCATCAGCTGAGAGTGGATATAAAAAATATCGCCGGGATACGCCTCCCTGCCCGGCGCGCGTTCAAGAAGCAGGGATATCTGCCGGTATACCCACGCGTGTTTCGTCAGATCGTCGAATATCACCAGCACGTCTTTTCCTTTATACATGAAATATTCGCCTAAAGTGCATGCCGTATAAGGCGCCAGAAATTGCTCGCCGGTCGATACCGATGCGATACCGGTAACTACTATAGTATAGTCAAGGGCGCCCTTCTGTTTAAATAAGTCCAATGCCTTTATAAGGCTTGTATATGGCTTTCCGATGCAGCAATAAATGCAGATAACATTTTTCCCTTTTTGATTCAATATCGCGTCCATGCCTACCGTGGTCTTGCCTACCAGTCTGTCGCCGATGATAAGCTGGCGCTGGCCCTTTGCTATCGGAATGATCGCGTCCAAAATCAATGTGCCCGTCTCCATAGTCTCCTTTACCGGGACTCGATCCATGACTCCGGGCGCCACCCTAAAGGCGGGATAGAACTCATTTGCTTCTATCGGGCCCAGGCCGTCCTGCGGTTGGCATAGGCCGTTTACCACTCTTCCCACAAAGTTGTCCGAAACGGGTAAATTTAAAGATTTTCCTTTATTATAAATTTCGTCGCCCGCGCGGATAGAGGTGGCGTCTCCCAGGACCAGGATTTGGACTTTATTTTCCGTAAAGCCCATTACCAGGCCTTGGACATTGTGCGCGAATTCCACTATCTGCCAGTTCATGCATGAAGGAAGGCCCTTGGTAATTACGACGAATTTGCGCACGCTCTCGACATGGCCTATTTCCTTGACGTCGAATTTCACGCTGACTTTATTATCAACCGTTTCCATCCTCGATGCTTTCCGCCTGTTCCTTGATCTTATTCTTAAGGCTGCCGTCCAAAACTACGCTCCCGATAGTGACGACAACCCCGGCCACTATGCCCGGATCTATATCTTCTTTTAACGTAACGCTCCTACCTAATAATTCCTTTAATTTTTTGGATAGGCCCTTCCTCTCTTCCTCACGTAAAGAAAATGCCGAAGTAACGTTTATTTCATGCAGGTCTTCGGGTAAATGTAAGAGCGATATCTGATTCAGGCTGGCCTCGGTAAGCTCCTTTATCCACTGGGAATGGATATCCTGCTTAAGTTGTTCCGGCAGGGTATGTTGGATCAATTCGCAGGCCTTGTTGACCGCTTCCTTCGCTATTCTCTCATCGAGTTCCGAAAGGAGGAGCTGCCTTGACTTATCCGCCTGCTGCATCATCTCTTCTCCTCCGGCGCGCGCTTCTTTCAATATCTTATCCCTTTCGGTTTCGGCCTCTTTTATTATCCTCAACTTCTCTTTTTCTACTTCTTCTTGCGCTCTGACTACCAATTCCTCAGCCGCGCGCTTCGCTTCCTCCAGCCTTTTGTCTATCTCTTTCTCCTTCTTGTCATAGTCTTCGTTAAGCTCCTCAAGGTGCTTTGTGGCCATGATGACATTTTGATTTAAAACTCGCCGGAAAACGGCTATCAAAATTATAAAGATAATTACTATTAATAACGCGAATGATAGAAGAAGCATTTATATCCCCCTTTTTACTCCTGCGGCGCGAAGAGTTGAAAGACTACCAATATCGCGACAAGGGCAAGGGCCTCCGCAAAGACCAGCGCGACGACCATAGCGGTAAAAATCTTAGGTGCGGCAGACGGGTTCCTTCCTAATGCGTTTATGCTTGCGAAACTGCTGAGGGCAAACACGGCGCACGGCCCTAATATGGAAAAGGTGAAGATTATGATGAGTGCGATATTGCGTCCCATTTATATCCGTTTATTTTTATAATATTGTATACTAATAATGGGTATAAATCAAGGATTAGGTGTGCTATTTTGCCGGTTCGGCGATTATGGTAACTTTGTTCTGGCTTACCTTGACAACGCCTCTTCTTATCGGAAAGACTTCCTCATCCACTACGACGGTCCCGGAAATTAACCGGCTTAACATGCGCTTATGGAACGGCATGATCTCGAACACCCCCTGTTCGCCGGGAAGGATCACATTGCCCGCTTTCCCTTCAAAAAGTATTTTTGTGGGAGTCAATATGGTAACATCGAATTGCATCATCTTTATTTACCTTTTTTACACATCTCTATCTGCGATCATCTGTGCTCTTTTCCTCAGAACTACCAAAAGCGGCCTTCTTGGATTCCAAGAGGGCCTCTTTGGTGAGGCGGGATTGGCGCTGCCATGTGAAGAACATGACTCCTCCCAAAAGCCCGATGAAGATAATAATCACGAAGATGACTATCCAGGTCATGGTCTTTGAAGGGGCATCGGCTTTGATCTTTGCGCTGGCTAACATCTCAGGGGCCTGCGGGCCGCCCGCGGTCACCAAGATCTTCTCCATCCTGGCAATATCTTCCTTGACTCTTGCCAATGCCTGCAGGTTTTCGCGGTAGATGCCGATGTGCTGTTCGCGGGTGTCGGTTTCGCTTACCTGCGACCTTCTTATGGTATTTAATGCAGTGATTACCCCGTCCGCGAGCACTTTTCCCTGGGCATAGTATGGGGTATTTTCAAAATAAGTAAGTATGGATTTGGTCTGTTTTTCAAATAAAGAAAGTTCGCTTTCCGGGACAAGCCACACGTCTCTTATCTCAACTTCAAAAGTGCGTATCTCTTTCGGCGCTAAAGGTAGGGAATTTTTATAGACGTAATAAGTGGCTTTGTCGGTATCGTATTCCAGGTCCAAGCCGCCTAAATCCACGATATCGTCGGGCGTTACTTCTTTAGGCAGGTACTGTTTAACCTGGATCTCCTGGGCCTTGGTAGTCGAAGGATTTACTACGATAAACTTAAAAGTCACGTTCGCGGCCGCCGCTGGTTTTAAAACTATAAGGCCTAAAATAAAAAAGGCAAGCAGCAGTATGGCCGTCTTGTCTATAATATGTTTGAACATAATCATCTTGGCCTCCTTTTTTAAATGAGCACATAACTTACGCCTGCCTGCCGGCAGGCAGGGAGTTATATTCCTCACAATTCTGCGACGTAAGTTATAAGTGCGAATTTAACCCTTGACATTTCGCTTTCGCAAAATGTCAAGGGTAAGTTCGACCAGCAGACTTACCTCGCTTCCGCTCCGTAAGTCTGGGTCTCACTTACTCAATCTGTTCAACCACAAACGGATCTTCCAATCCGCCGAGTTTATGCTCCATGATCTGCTGCATTACATCAATGGACTGGCCTACTTGTTCTGTCTTCTTGCTTACATCCTGCAGAGTAGACGATTCGTCTATTGCTGACTGCACAATACTACTCAAATCATATCCTTGTGTACCGGCTAAGGCTTTTAATCTTTCTGAAATCTCATTTACCGTCTTAGCCATGATCTTGCCCGTGCTCTCGTCTTTAGCCATGACGTTCGGCAGGTCATCCACGGATTTCTTCAAATTGCTCAGTGTAACGGCTATGTTAATATTCTCGTCGGAAATCAAAGTGGCCTCCACCGCTTCTATGGCGTCTAACGCCTTCTTCGCGGCGCGCGCGGCTTCAGGAGCGGAAGCTGCCAGGCCCGCCAATGTCGTCAAGCTGACCGATTCAACCATGCCTGAACCGGTAACGAGGGAGTTAGGCATGTCTCCTCCCATAGGTATTGAAACGGCAAATACATATGCCTCGCCGGGTGTAAAACTCTGACTCGCTGTAAATTCATACGTATAGAGCCCTTCTTGCTCCTTAGATTCTTCTAATTTCTGGTCGGTTACAATCTCATCGTCATCCGCATTATAAATGGTGACTTCCGGCTTATAGCCGCCCGGGCCCTGAAGCCGTAACGTCACCTTTTCGCCGGCTAATACGGGGTTGGGAGACATGTTAGCCTGCCATGAATACCTTAAAGCAGATTCCTCAAGAAGGCCTGCCGCGGCTGACGCTATTCCGGCCGCTTCTTTGGCTGTATTGGCGCTCGATTCCAGGATGTCGAGCGAATCTGCGACAGCCTCTTCGAAGGCGATCATAGCGTCGGAGACCATTACCTCTATCTTCTCCGTAGAGTCTTTTATCATCTCGGTTTGCGCCCCCATCTGTTCATTAATAGTCTTTGTCTGATCCGTCATCATCTGAGTCAGGTTTTCGGTAAACACACTCAACGGCGAGTCGATATTCGTAGTGATGATGTCTTCCATGTGTTGTGTCGCTAGTTCCATATCGCGTAACTTCCTCGGAGTACTGACTTCGAAAGATGTCGGCGTCACGAAGAAAGCGCCTGTCGGCAAAGCCATCTCCGTCCTTACAACGTAAACCTTGCCTGCCTGTAAGGTAGTATAATGGTTACCGCCTGCGTCATAAGAGGTGCTGCCGTCCGGCTCTCCCGGAGGTTCGCCCCATATCTGCTGATAGAACCCGGCGTATCCAGCCGATAGCGGCTCTCCACCCGTATTGTAATCCTCGCATTCAGCTACCAGTTGCGCAAAAGTGCGCTCTATCAGCTCCCATTCCCACTCGCCAGTTTCTGGAATCTGCACGTAGACGTAGCGGCTGCCGTACCATAACATCATATCCTGAGGAATATCCGTGTAGTAGTAAAGTATATCATCGCCACGGTCTGAAGTGCCGTTATCATCTAATAAGGTTGTCTTCCTCTTAATTACCTCAAGGCCTTCATACATGTTCACGTCGACAATAGTGGCGCCTGAAACCAGGTAACCGTCTCTTTCCAGCCAGCTTGTCATAGCTAAATTATCGGTATCCGGATTATAAGAGAAATCTGTATATGCGCGCCATATATGGACGACCTTTGTCTCCATTGTTTTGAAGAAATAACTATCGCCTATCCATTTGCCCTGTTGCTCATGCCATCCGAGAACGAATGGCACCGCTATAGTCCCAAATTGTTCATGCGTAAACGTGGCTGTCCAAATGCCGGCAGGCAGGGCCTTCTGTATGGGTGAGTTTAGGCCCGCGGCTACCCATCCGGAAGTACACGCTACACTTAATCCGGGGATAGACGTGTTTGTAACGAGATCTCGTATATCCCAAATAGTATTGTAATAGTCTATCTTCATCGTGTCAAGATCCGGCGCATTGTTATTCTTTACAGGGCCTTCCACATAAACCTCGTGGTCATTGTGGTCATAGACACGTATCTTGACATTGCGCGGCTGATCGTCTTCTGTGCCGCGTATTTCGTCGTCGCCTATCAGGCGGTCATCCGGTATCTTCCAGTCAAATTGATTTATGTTGCTGGTATTAAGCGCTTCATCGCCGTTTGATTCTTTAAGCAGTGTTTCTGTCTCGAAATCGTCATCTGAATATACAATATCTACCTTAGCTATGGTCCCGGATGTCGTCCACTTGACCCTTCGGACTTCATTGGTAACCCAGCGGCATTCATACTGTTCTTTATCGTTCTTCTCTATCGCGGGCGCGATAAGCGTAAACCTACCCTGTATCTTAAACGGCTCGGAATCGTCGGTGACTACATCTTCATCGCGAGGATCGGCGATACGCACTATGCAGTTTGTCGAGATCGCGTCAGGAACATTCCATTCGAATGTATGTTCCGAGGGTGGAATGGGAGGAACGGCATCCGGATCCCCGGGGCCGCCTACGCCTGTTCCATTGGCAATTTTACCGTCATTGTGCACATCATAATCTTCAAGGACAGGAATAAACGGGCCTTCTAATCCATTCTTAGAATAGGTTATCTTGACCTCAGGCATTGTGCCGCCCCATTCCCATCTTATAGTATGCGGGGTTTCGACTTCGAGCCTGTCGGTGCCGATCGGCGATTTGACCAGGATATACCCGCTGATATGGAAGTTATCGCTTGAGTCGATAACGCCCTCGCCAAGCTCGCCTACGCCGTCTCTCGCATCCGCTATCTTTATAATCGCTGTCGGCGTGGTTTCATCCGGTATGGTCCATGAGCATAAATATTCTGAGTCTTCTCCGCCTGAGCCGTCGCCGTTCTTCACTACGCCGTCATCGTGAGTGACGTATGTTTCCTTTATCGGGTTGAATGTGCCGTTAGGCCCGTCTATGGAATAAGTTATCTTTACTTCGTGTATTGTGCCTACCCACCCCCACTTTATATCGTACGGCTTGCTTATTTCCCATGAGTCATTCAATGCCGGAGATTTTACCCAGACATTGCCTTTAATCCTGAAATCAGCGCCGGTAATATCATACGCATCGGTATCGATCGAACTTATGACGCGGACCCTTACCTGGCGGGAAATGCTGTCCGGTATGGTCCAATCGTGTCCTGTCTCGCCGTCATTGTTAATATCATCCGCGATCCTATTGGCAGGGTCAGGGAATGAAACGCCGCTATCCGTTGAATAGTGCAGGTCCACCTTATTTACATAGCCGACACAGCTCCATGTTATAGTATACGTACCTTCTACGACAAATTCCTGCTGGGGCGGCGGGTCTATTGTAAAGTCTGCCCTGACTTTTGCCTTCTGTGAAATTCCATTGGCATTATCCGCGTCCAGGTGATCCGCAACCTTTATATAGAAGTTAGGAGAAGGCGTGACAGGATTAGTCGGATCATTAGGATCGGGTGTCCAATCATATGTCGCGGTCTTATCAGGATCAGTCGCGTATCCGGTGACAAGTGCGATCGGCACATAATTGACACCGTTCAGTGAATAGTATATGTCCATGCTGTCGACAGTTCCTGTCCAACTCCACTCGATAGTATGCTGCTTGCCGATATCCCATTTACTATCTTCGTCAGGCTGCGAGACAGTGAATTTGCCTCTGATCGGGAATACTGCAGTAGATTCATCCATAGCGCTTCCTGCTACATCGTTCGGGTCAGCCACGCCGACTTTTACGTTATTATTTATGAAGTCCGGCACTGTCCAATCATACGTTCGCACGCCGCCTACCGGCGCAGGATTATTCATAATGCCGTTTCCGCCGGTTGCGCCATCTATGGGCAGACGCGCGCCAACATTGTTGTCGAAATAATAGAGATATATCTGGCTTGTGGCACCGCTTTGTGTCCATTTAATATAGGGATTATCGGCATTGTGGTCACCGACTAATAAGGGGACTCCGCCGTTAGGAGTAAGTAGGCTAATACTCGTCCTTATGCGGAATTTGCCTGATACGCCATTGATATCGTCGGGATCCGAAGAATCAGAAACTTTTATGTAGCAATTACCGGATATGGCATCTGGGATGGTCGAGGTGTTCCATTGGAAGGAATCGACGTTAAACTCGGAAGACGCAAGTTTCGGCGTCAGCCATGGCCCGTTCGGGCCCGCTTTTGACAATTCTACGTCAACGTTGGCAACGGGGCCGTAAGTCGCCCATTTTACGGTCTGTGAACTTCCGTATAAGTATGTTTCATTATTTGTGGGCTCATCGCCCTCTTCAAAGACAATGCGCGGCCTTATTTCAAAGGCGTTAAGCGACTCGCCCTTTACTTCCGCGCCGTCCATGTCATATACCCTTATCTTGGCGTCTGTGCACTTTACATCCGGAACAATCCATGGGAACGAACCGCCGTTGTCATGGCTTATGCCGCCCTGGGAATTCAGGATGTTGTGCCATGACCCCGAATACCAGTACTTTATCCCTACCGACGGAATAATACCGTTTGTCGTCCATCGTATCGTCTCTTCCATTCCGCATCTGAATAATTCTCCCTCGTCGGTGGGATAATCTATGATAATTCCGCCTTTGATCTTGAATTGGGACGATACTTTAACCGCCTCAGAGTCGTTGGCGGAAACGATCTTTATCAAAGCCTGGGTCGTTCGCTCTAAGCTCGGCACCTTCCACTCGAACTGGCCGTCATTATCATACGGCCACGGCTCAATAGGCGCTACCTGATCAAGCACCTGGTTCCACTCGCCGCCGTTATTGGTGGAATAATATATTTCGACTTCGTCTACGGCGCCGTCGGTCGTCCAGGATATGTTGACCTGGTCGTTCGAATACCATGTCGTGGTAGCATTAGGCGCAGAGAAGGTGAACCTTGGTTTAATGGAGCAATTATTTGCGGATATCGCCTCTACAAGCGCGTCATCCGGATCGGATACGCGGATCTTTACTTCATTGTTTATGGTAGGCGGGATCTGCCAGGTTGCATATGAACCGTCGTTCGGAGTCGCGGTCGCGATAGGCGGATTAACCCATGTTGCTCCGCCGTCTAACGAATATTCGATATTCACGTTAGGCGCGTAACCTGTCCCATTGGTAGACTTCGCCTCTGAGTGCCATTTGATCTCTTCTGTCGAACCGACTAAAAGGATCCTGGCGTCGTTCGGGTCGTCTGTACCGTTCGGCCTGTCAAGATAAAGCTTATCGTGGATAGTGAACATCTCCGAATAACCTACGGCATCCGCGTCGTTAAAGTCCTGCAGCTTGATCCTTGCGTAGTCGGATTCGACGTTATTGGTAACTGTCCACTGGCGCTGGTTTACGTTGTCGTCTCCGGTCTGTTGGTTAGTAGTAAACTCGTACCATGTCGCGTTATCAACATCTCTTCCGTCCGCAGTATAGAATATACGTATCTTCGGTATGTTGCCGCGGGTGGTCCATTTGATGGTCTTATTGGCATTTACTTGCCATCGATCGCCTGCAAGCGGCTTATCATCGTTTGCCGGTACAAACTGGAATCCGCCTCTGATGGTAAACGGAACGCTTGTCGTGGTTACGTCTGTATCTCCGAGATTCGTGATCTTGACGCGCACGCTATTCTTGCCGACAGCGTCGTTCGGTATGGGCCATGTGTATTGTCCATATCCGTCCGGCTCGCCAACGCCCTTATAAGTAGCTGTGTCGGCTGTTATGCTGGCTACGATAGGATCGGGGTCTATAACGTTGTTTATGGAGAATTCTATTTTCACCGTACTAATAGAGCCGTGCAGTTTCCACCTGATGGGCTCATCGGTACCTACAAGCCAAACAGTATTGGTTGTGGTAGGCCTTTCCATTTCAATTTTGCCTCGTATCTCAAAGTCGTCCTGCGATTCGTCTCCGACGGTATGTTTCTGCGAATCCGCGTCTTTTATCTGGACCTTTACGGAGTCCGATATGGCATTCGGGATCGTCCACTGATAGCTCTGGTTACTAGCCGGCACAGGGTCTGTCTGTAAATCATTGATAACATGATCGTAGTTCTGCCCGCTATTAGTCGAATATTTCAACGCTACGTTGCCGAGCGTTCCGCGTTTCACCCATGTTATCCCGAGGCCCTGGTCCACTTCATAGATAGCGCCGCCGTCGGGCTGCGTCAGATCCAGGCGGCCCGCGATATAGAAATTATCCGAATCGTCGGTGACATCGCTCTGCCCCGAATCTCTATTGATTATTCTAAGCACAACATTGTCGTTTATCGTATCAGGGATCTTCCATAGATATTGTCCAAGGCCGGAACCGGGTACGGTCTCAGCATTGTAGAAGCCGTCAGCAGCTCCTGTGCCCGGTAATGTCGCAAAGTTTCCGCCATTGTACGAGTATTGCAACTCTATTTTGCTGACCGCTCCTTCTACTTTCCATTGTATAGCATACTTTAAGGCATCGCCGTCACCAACCAAATTGACGGGCACTGTCTCGTTCAAAACAGGTTTTTGGATAGTAAGCCGGCCTTTTATGCGGAATGGATCAGAATAAGCCCTTACAGTCGGCTTTGTCGCTTCATCAGGGTTGAATATCTTTATTTTATTGCTTGAACCGATACTATTCGGGACCTGCCATTCTATGCTGTTTCCGCCTACTGCCGCGCCACCCGGTATCGTCGCGTAATCGATCTCAAGGCCTGTGGACGAATATTGTACCCTGACTACAGGTATGGTTCCGTGTTTAATCCAGGAAATTGTCTTGGTCTCTCCGGGCACCCATTCATCGGTCCCGACAGGATGCTGGTCGATTAAAATCACGCCTCTTATGGTGAATTCGTCGGATTCATCGTATTCCATCGGGTCACTGGTCACTACTTTGACCTTTACTTTATCCGTTATATGATTAGGAATGGTCCACGGGCATCCTGTGGTCGGGCCGTCTGCCGCCGGTATAGGAGAGGAGTTTATCTTGTTCCCTACATAACCGCTCCATCCCGAACCTTCGTCATATTGATAATATACATTAACGTCCGTGACAGGCCCTCGTTTAATCCAGTGGATCACATTGTCAGCGCTATCCACATTCCATTCAGAATCTCCGTTGGGATTGGTGACCTCTACATAACCTCTTATCTTAAATAGGCCGGATTCAAGGTAAGAATCCGGGTCTCTTGTGTCTGAGATCCTTATCATGATGGTCTCTGACAGGATATTAGGAAGATCCGGTATTTCCCAAGTCTTAATGCCGGTATTGACGGCGTTTGCCGCGATCGGCGGATTTTCCCAAGTGCCGTCGCCATCAACGTCATAATCTATGCGGACATTGGGTACACTGCCGTTGGTATGCCATTGGAATACATATTCTTCTCCCACGATCCACACTTTATCGCCGGGATCGCCTTCGCCATTTGTTTCGTTCCACTCCCAATCGGCTTTCAACTGAAATTCGGGAGATATGTCTTTCGTTTCCGGATTACTGTGGTCCACCACCATGATCTTACAGTTCGGCCCGAGCGCGTCATTCGTATCCGGCTGCCACGGGAACGGGCTGTTTGTCGCCATCCTGTTCGTAACAATTTCATACGGGAATGTCGTGCCGTCAGTAGAATAATATATATCCACATACTGGAGGCCCGCCCCTGTCTTTGTCCAATAAATGTTGAACGTATCATTGACTTTTACAGGAGTATCATAATCAGTCAAGTGAGTAATAACGATACTGCCGCCGATTATCGCCCTGTTTGAGGTCGCATAGACGTTGCCAGGGTCTCTCGTATCCATTACTTTGAAATATATCCAACCCATCGTATCCGGCACAGGGGTCCACACATAAGGCTGGTCACCCGGATGGCTTTCTATAATCCTCTTTTCAACCGGGAAGGTAGGCGTAAATGTGGGCACATCGCCTACGTCATATCGTATCTCCACCAACGGTATGGTCCCGTCTATCGTCCAGGAAATAGTATTGTCTTTGCCCGTTTGCTGTGCCCCGACTATGTATATCTGGTCCTGCGTCGGATGATTCTGACTGAAGGTTATCTTACCCCTGATGGTAAATAGGTCGCTTATGTCTTCCACTGTCCCTGTCGGGTCATTGTGGTCCTTGATTCTCAATTTCGTGTTTGGGCTATCCACATTGGTTATCTCGTCCGGCACAATGAAGTCGTCGAAAGACTTCTGCGAGCAGTCGTAACCTTCCGAAGGCGTAAGCGCTACCCAGGCGTTATTAGCCCTGTTGCGGACATATATATCTACCAATTGTATCGGGCCGTCATAATCCCATGTAATGGACCTATTGTTATCATTTACATACCATACCTGAGTAGGCGTATCTATCTGGATAGCTCCTTTGATCGTTAAGTTTCCGCTTGTATCCTTGACGACTCCGCCTGCGTCGTTATGGTCCTGCACTCGTATCTTAACGGCCTGGCTTATCGGCACAGACCCTTCGATACAGTTATTGACATTCCAGGTATATGTCTGCGGCGCCTCGTTTGTGCCCGCGGGCCTTATCGCTATCTTAAAGATATTGTTTACAAAATTATCCGTTGAACCGCTTATTAAGACCTGGTTGCCGGGGAAGTTTCCGTAAGGCGTCCATTGGATATTTTCATCTACGCCAACTACAAATGTCTCGCCGCCGGTTGAGGACGGATAATCAAGGGTGATCTCGCCTTTTATCTCAAAGTCCTCCGATATGTCGTAAGTTATATTTTCAAAGCCGACGTGATATGCTTTTATATTCCTGCCTGTCCCTATTATGCCGGCAGTAGCGCCGGGTATGTTCCAGTTGTAGTCGGTAGCGACGGATGAATCTATCGGGTCCGTAGTGATGGTATTCCAGCTGACGTCATTAGTCGTATATTTAAGCATGACTTGATTGACTTTTCCCGCTATGCTCCAGTCGATATAGCAGTATTGCGGTGTATCTCCGCCGTATATCCTCTTTATCGCATCAGCAGGAACACTAGACGGTTTCGGACGAAGTATCGTTATATTGCCTTTTACGGTAATAGGATCATCGTTGGTCCCGAATACTATGTTCGGCTCATCCGATTTGGCTACTTTTATATAGGCGTTGTTGTTGCTGAGATCGATGGTCGCGGGTATTGTCCAGTCATAAGAACCGGCTTTATTGTTAGGATTGCCGTCTCCTGCTTCCGCGGCATACGGATAAATTGTCGGCTGCGCATCTATAAGGGTCCACGGGCCGTCGTCTCCGTCGGGTGAATAATACATCAATACGTTCGGGAAAGTGCCTTTGAATGTCCAGGAGATCGTATTTTCAGCGCCTACGGTCCATATAATTTCCGAACCTGCCTCCTTAGGAGCCGTCAATGTTATCTCGGCGCTGATTTTGACTATCCCCATCCCTTCATCTGCCGAAGCGGGGTTGTCGGGATCACTGATCTTTATTACAAGGCCGTTCGTAAGATCAGCGGCAGGCGGTGTCCACGGGCAGCTTCCGCTGTTCAGCACATATCTGTCTTGATTGTCACCATCATCTATTCCGTCTGTTATTGAGCGCCATCCACCTGTTTCCGGATGCGCCGCCTGGTATTCCGGCGTATAATATTCTAGTTTCGCGTGGGTTAAAGATGTAATATTATATTTATTCCATGTAATATTTATCTGGTCCTCGGCTATGATGGTATCACCGTCTTCCGGATATGTAATATCAAACCTGCTCATAATGTGGAAGACGCCTGACTCGACCCACGTATCAGTCGGCGCTATCGTCAGTTTCAGTTTCACCTGGACATTTTCCGAAATATGATCGGGGATTGTCCAGTCCATGGTACCGCTGGTAGCGGTCGCTGAACCAACAGGTGATACCGTATATTGACCGCTGTCATATTTGTAGTATAAGTCCGCGGTGCCGGACATCGTGCCGTAAGGCGCCCATGTAACCTGTTTCACTAAGCCGGTTCCCCAATCGGCGCCTGTCGCGGGCTGGTTGAGTATAAAGCCGCCTATAATATGGAATGTGCTGGATTCGCCTTTTACATAGTCAGTATAGAGCGCATCATTATCAGCGACTCTGATCATCGCCGTATAGCTGAGCGTTCCCGGCAAAGTAGCAGTTATTTCGTATGGCATGGAAGAGTTAACGGGTATATTCGAAGCTAGATTGACAGGGTATGTATCTCCGCTATTATAGGAAAGGTCTATTCTAATATTGGAGACTTGGCTGCCCGGAACGCTCCAATTGATCTTATGTTCTTCTAAAACACCGTTAAATGTGAGCGTGCCGGAACCCGTTCCTCCGACCCAGTTGCCGGGTGTAGAGACCGCTATGTTAGGCTTAATCGTAAACTTAGCCGAATACTTCGGCGGCACTGACGCGTCATTCAAGTCTCTCACGCGTATATAACAAGCATTGCTCTTCTTATCCGATACTCCTCCGTTGTAATCATTGGCCGGATTCCAATTAATAGATGACCAGCTATGTGTTCCACTTCCTGAATCCGCTCCGCCCGCGGGTGAGACTACGGTGTAAGAACCGCTTGTCGGATCATCTCCCGTGTCTGTCGCAAGCGCGATTTCGACTTTCGCGATGCCGCCGTTCGCGTTCCATTCTACCAGCTTGTTGAGATCACCTATATACCATACTTCGCCCTGCACAGGTTTACTGACTGAGGTTATGGTACCTCGTATTTTACACGGATATGACGAATCGGTTATTGAATATACAAGGTCAGAATTTGCGGCATCCGCAACGCGGATAAAGATGGTGCTGCGCACAAAGTCCGGTACTGAGGGTTCCCATAGACAGCTTCCCATCACGCCATCCGCGGAGTTTGTCGCGGAAGTCGTTATCGTGCCGCCTTCGCCGTTAAAGACATAAGCAGTATTGTAATCAATCTTTATCGTCGGATAAGTACCTGTAGGCGTCCATTTTATATACTGGTCTGTGCTCCCGACGACATAAGTGCGGCCCTGTTGATAAGGATCGTTGATTTGTATCCTGCCCATAATAGAAAGAATATTGGATTGCGCATAGACCCTGTCGTCATCAACACTTTCTACCCTGACAATAACACCTTTACTCTGAGCCACACTGTCTCTAATAATATTGTCATCTACGCTCCATGCCCACCCCGTAGCGCCATCTCCGGATGCCATAGTATGCAGTACATATCCTACGGGCCATGTCGTGCCTCGGTCGGTTGAATATCTTATCTTTACATCGCCCATATAGGTGCCTGTGCGTGACCATGTGATAGTAGCGCCTTCCTTCACGCGCAGGACATTAGGGAATGTCCCCGAATCCGCAGGGAACGTTATATTGAAGTTCGAGAGCACGCCCTTTATGCTGAAATTGGGCGAATCGTCATATACGGTAGAGTAGCTCGAATCCTTGACCCTGATCAATCCCGTATCCTTAGATAATATATTCTTATCCGTCGGAATATCCCATGTGATCCCTGTCGGATAGGTGGTGGTATTGACTTGCGATGCGATGGTGAACGCAAATCCGTCCCCGCCGTTATTCTTGGAATATACTACGTCGACCTTAGGCACTTTGCCCGCTATGGTCCATGCTATACTGTTGCCTGTCGTCCCTACTACCCATTGCGCGCCCTGGGCCGGCGAATTCCCGTACGTGATATCGCCGTGAATATAGAAGAGTCCGGGTTGTCCCGCGCCGCCGGATATAGCCGGCTTAGACGGTTTTGTCGCATCTGAAGATTCTATCTTTATGCGGGCGCTCGCTGTTGATACCATGTCCGTCATTGTCCAGCGGTATGATGCGGGATTGCCCGTATTTGCCACCGGCTCTTCCGTTATTAGCTGCCAGTCATTAGAGCCGTCGACGTCGTAGTAGATGTTTACGTGCGTAACCGAAGTCCCGTTAGGCGTCCAAGTAATATCAAAAGGATCGTTATAGGTGACTGTCGCTCCGGTGCCCGGCGTAAGGATAATAAAGCTGGATACTACGTTAAATGCGCTTGACTCAATATATGTATCGGTCTTTCGGTTGACATTCGCGTCTTCCAGTTTTATCACGGCATGGTCTGTGGCGTTATCGCTCACGCCCGTATTCCATGTCCAGCTTCCGTCGGACGCTGCGGCATTGCCTATTTGAGCGTACTCGCCTGCGGCGCTATATTTTATAAGGATATTGATCGTTCCTATGTTTCCGTCATACTGCCACGTAATGGTCGGCTGGCTTCCGATAAGCCATTCTTTAGTGGCGGGCGTTGAAGGATCGCCGTCCGGGATGGTAACTTCGGTTATCAATCCGTGGATCTTAAATTGGCCTGATAAACCATATACCTCCGGATTATCATTGTCTACAACCTTAAATACGGCAACTTCTGACAGGTTAGCCGGCAGCACCACAGCGTTGCATGGGCTCCCCGCGGACCAGTCAGTAATAGGATGACTCGGGTATCCGCCGCCGCCCGCGTTGAAATCAAGGTCTATATCGACTGTGGTGACGAGTGAGCTTCCCGGTGTCGTCCATGCGACTGTGTTACCGGTCGATTCTGCGCGCAGGAGCGCTCCGGTTATAGGCGTATTGACTTTGATCGTAGGATATACCTTAAATTCAGCGGAATCGTCGCTAACGCCGAATTGAGTATCTATGACTTTTATCACGCAATGTGTCGACTTTGCATCAGCTACGCCGTTCCCGCCTGCCCAGTCATCTGTAGTCCATGTGTTGCCGCTTCCCGCGGCAGAAGGCACATCTGTCGCGATCGTAGTAAAGTTCGTGCCGTTTGCGGAGAACTGTATATCCACCGCAGTAACATTACCATCGCATGCCCAGGATATTGTCCTGGCAGGTCCGTCGCCCTGGCCGCCGGCTCCGTCGCGGACACGCCATAAGTCGCCCTGAGCCGGCACATTGACAGTTATCTTTCCTGTTATCGTTAAACTTGCCGATGACGTGGTCTTTACATCATAATAGGTATCGGCATCCATTATTCTTAAATATACGTCATCTCCTATGATAGAAGGCGTTCTTTCATCCAATGTCCATGGATAGGAGCCCTGCGCTTTATAAGGAGGAAGGCGCTCGGGGTCGAATGGAGTAACATTATCGGCATCGGTCTGGTTTACTATAACGAATGAATCCGTATCAAAATCTCCCGTACGCGACCCTACTATCTTAACACTGGCCATGCTTCCGTGGATGACATTCCATGTGATTGTCTTCTGCTCGGTTATCGCCCACGTCGGCTGTTGCGCGTCGGGGTAGATGATCTGCAGCTTGCCCTTCACCTGGAACTCCGGCGATTCGCCTTCTACTGTCACGTTATTCTTATCCTGGACTTTTATCTGGTAAGTCTTGCCTACTGTTTCGGGCGGCGTCCATGGTACGAACTTTTCATTAACACCTATACCAAAGTCAACAACACCGTTATCTCCAAGTTGAGCCATAAGCTGATAACCCGATGTCCCGTCGTTCAGGAAGAGTTTGACGCCCACAATGTTGCCAAATCTTTTCCATTTTATGTCCCTTGCTATGCCTGCCTGATAGACGCTGTAGTTCGTATCATTTGGCCACAGGACTTCCAGGGTACCTTTGGTTTCAAATTGAGCGGATATGCCGGCTATTCTCGCGCTGGAATTTACTGCGTCTTCTACTTTTATCTGGGCCGTAGGCGATAGGACTGTATTCTCGTCGATATACCAGCTCCACTTGCCGTGTAAGCCGTCATCGTAGAGGTTGTCCGAGTCGACAGGGCCGCCGGTATTGAGCAGGACCCATTCGGTCTGATCATTGGGCCTATAGTACAGATTAACCGTCGCGAAATCGCCCCATTTGCGCCATTCTATGAATTCATTGGAGTTAGTATTCCAGGAATCTGTCGCTATAGGCTTATCTACAATGACTTTGGACGCGATGATAAAGTTCGATGCGGATACGCCTTGAGCAGCAGGGTTATCCGGGTCTGTTATCTTAATCTTGCACGCGTCGGATATGCAGGTTGCCGGAGGAGTCCACGAGTAATTCTCGTTATTGGATATGAGTGTAGTGGTGTCACCTTCGTTATTTGTTACTATGTTATACCAGTTCGTTCCCGCGTTCTTTGTATATTGCATGAGGACGTTTGATATGGCGGCGCCTGTCTTCGTCCAGGTGACCTTAGCGGCCAAATTAGCTACGACTTGAGGATCAGGAGGCACAAGAGCAGATGCGGCCTGTATACTTTCGAATTTACCTACGATGTGGAATACGGGCGACTTATAGCTTGTGTACGGGCCTCTGTCAGGATCGACATCTT
>Ga0315294_10000693_pt1 | contig 36410 bp, 33 predicted proteins | sample YL17G13_40_MG_FD_203626 | JGI IMG/M metagenome (GOLD analysis project Ga0315294, IMG submission 203626) | Sediment microbial communities from Yellowstone Lake, YNP, Wyoming, USA - YL17G13_40 | ecosystem: Environmental > Aquatic > Freshwater > Lake > Sediment | place: USA: Wyoming | collected...
GCGGCTCATACAGCATATGGCTAGGTGGGCTTTCCGTGTTCGCCGGCTGGGTCCTGCCCTACGATAAGCCGATACTGCTGGTGCTTGAGGATCAATCACACTTCGAGAGAGCTGTGCACTATCTGGTACGTGTCGGCTACGATAACATCATCGGCTACCTCAAGGACGGCATGCGCAGCTGGTACAACGCCGGTTTCGATACCGAGCATCTCAATCTCCTTACTGTGCAAGAGCTGAAGGAGAAGCTGGACAGAAACGAGACTCTTAATGTCGTCGACGTGCGCACTTCCGAAGAGTGGGAAGGCGGGCATATTAAGGACTCTAAGAATATTTACGTGGGGCATATCCCGGCGGAGATGGGTGAGCTGTCCTGGCAGAGACAGGTAGTGATATTATGTAATGTAGGGTTTCGTGCCAGCCTCGGCGCCAGCGTGCTTCTGCGCGAAGGCTGCCGCAAGGTTTACAATGTCCTGGGCGGCATGGCGGCGTGGAAGGCTGCGGGCTATCCGATGGTCAAGGATTAAAGAAATTATATCGCAACTTAAACAACCCTGATAGTCGTAAGCATGTCACAGTAAGACATAGTGCTTGGTCGGGTCTGTCGGGCTATCCCGAATATTAGAAACAAACCACCAAAACGATGGTATAATAGACCCATGATTTCTGAAAGCGAAAAGAGAACAATCAGAGAGATATCGGCAAAGTACGCCGTCAAGAGGGTATTGCTTTTCGGCTCCAGCCTTGCCCCTGACAAGGAAGGCCATGATATCGATTTGGCCGTGGAAGGGATAGCTCCGCAAGACTTTTTTGAATTCTACGGCGATCTCTTGCTTAAGCTTTCAAAACCCGTCGATGTAGTCGACCTCTCGGGAACATCAAAGTTCATCAAAATGATCAAGCGGGAGGGGATACTCCTCTATGGCTGATTACAGAACGCGCATCGAAGCCGAGTATGAAGCCATAGACAAAACTCTTTCCGCCCTGCCGCCTTTACCGCTAGAGAGACTTTCCCAACTGGAGCTTGCCGGCGCAGCCGCGTTGCTTCACAACTTCTACAATGGTATAGAGAATGTCCTAAAACAAGTGTTTTTAGACAAAGGCATTAACATTCCGGAAGGCCTGTCCTGGCTCGCGACCTGTTACTTAAAGCGATAGAAAATAAGATCATCTCAAAATCCTTAGGTGATGATCTCAAACGTTTTCTTGCATTTCGCCATTTCTTCAGCCACGCTTACAGCCTTGATCTCCTGCCGAAAAAGATGGAGCCGCTTGTAGCTGACGCGCCTAAAACATTTGCTAAGCTAAGGAAAGAAATTGGGAAACTGACTTCCTAGTTTTGACTCTATCTAACTGTGCCAACGACTTTCTTGCACACGTAGGTGACCACAAGGGATATGAAGCCAAAGTTCCTATTGCTCGACGCTAATATAATAATTGTAGCTTATGAAATAGGTACGTGGAACACATTGATCACACACTATGAAGTGTTTGTGCCTTCCATAGTCGTTAATGATGAGGCTTTATTCCAAAAAAAGAATAGAAGCATACCACGGGATATAGCCTTACCGGAATTGGCGCTAAACAAGGAAATTACTGAGGTAACTGCGACAAGCCAAGAGCTGGTTTGTTTGTTCAATAGATTCGATGAAACGTTCGGAGCACAAATCCATAAGGGAGAGGCTGAAGCTTTAGCATTGCTCAATACGGACAAAATTCCTACCGAGTGTTTCTATTGCACTGGCGACAAAATAGCCATCTAAGCGCTATCAATGCTGGGCTTTGCCGATAAGGGTATTTCGTTAGAAGCATTACTCGATTATATAAAAATGAAACTTGGAGTGCCTTTAGACATTCAGTATACAAAAGGCTTTTTCAGTGAGCAGTGTGCAGAGGGGAAATTCAATCTCATTAATGAGAACGGCCTTAATAGAAAATAGCCAAGATAAGGAGCTATTACGGCATATATTAGCCAAGATTTCCCATATCAACTTGTAGTGAGTTGACCTTGTACCTCTTTTGTCTTCACGGTGAATGATATGTCCTTCGGCTACCGCTTGCGGTGTCTCATTATTTCTTGGATACCTCTGCGATTTGCAGGTTGAACTGCGAGCTAATTAGATCAAAGTCCTTATCGTTGTGAAGCAGCTTCACATCATGCTGAATGCAAGCGGCTGCTATCATGCAATCGGTTGGGTTGCTGATGGTTATGCCCTGTGCTCGGCAATCGCGGTAGATATCGGCAGCCAGATAGAAAGTGTCCTGTGTCATCGGTAGAAAAATTAACTCAGAGAGGATTACTTTAGTCTTGAGGTATTCCGCTTCCTTCCTGATTCCTTGCAGCACCTCGGTCAGCACGACTCCGCATATGCAGATATCTTCTCTCTTCTTCACCAACGCTTCGACAGCCTTAACATAAGGCGTGTTGCGGCCGTTTAGGAAATCTATCCAGACGGACGTGTCGATGAGTATCATGCAGGCGTACGCCCCTTGCGCATCTCGGATAGATTTCCTTCCCAGTGCACGTTGCCTTTCAATTCCAGAATTTTCATCTGAGCCTCTCTACGCAGAAGGTCGCGTAGAGCGAAGTCCACCAGCTCTTTTCGTGTCTTGAGCCCGGTGGCTTTGAGTCCGGCTTCTATCAAGTTTTCATCAAGGACGATGTTTGTGCGCTTTCCCATGGTACACCTCGTAAGCTATTCCATACACATCATACCGCTTTTTATGTGTATGTCAAGCCCTGGTACATTGGGTGCGGTCGAAGGGCATAGAGATTCTCCGGTCGCTTCGCTCACTCAGAATGCCATCGGTGTGGGCTCGCCCTACCGCTTCAGCTATCCTTCGAGCCGTTCTCGGAGCTGTTGGTTGGCTCTCCCGCGTTTCAGATGTCTCTCTCTACGTATGGCGTCGGCGCGGGTGGGAAAGATCTCAGAGGAGAAGAGTGTCCACGGCCCACGGTGGCGAGTCCATCTGGCCTCTCCTTGCTGATGCTGCTGAATGCGCCTGTCTAGATTGTCAGTGGAGCCGATATAAAGCTGACCTTGAGAGTCTCGGAGGACGTAAACGTAATAAGGAGCCTCTGTCGTCATATGAAAGCCTGAAGGAATGTTGGCTCCCCGGTCAGGATTCGAACCTGAAACCTAGCGGTTAACAGCCGCCCGCTCTACCGTTGAGCTACCGGGGAATTTATACTGCCTTGCTCAAGGGCGTCAGGTGATATGATATCACAAAAAAAGAGAGCTGCCGAGCCAGGACTCGAACCTGGGCTAAGGGATCCAAAGTCCCCTGTGCTACCACTACACAACTCGGCATCACTATAGTGATCCACTCTAGGTATTGAATTTCTTGCTCGGAGAGTGCCGAAGGTCGGGATCGAACCGACATGGGAGTTGCCCCCCAACGGTTTTTGAGACCGTCGCGTCTACCATTCCGCCACTCCGGCGGTAGAAAATGGTGCCGAGGGGCGGAGTTGAACCGTCGACACGTGGATTTTCAGTCCACTGCTCTACCACCTGAGCTACCTCGGCACAAGCATCTGCTATTTTATGTGGTCGCTATCGTGATGTCAAGGATAAATGCTAGACAAGCAAAGGTCGGCATAATATAATTCCAGATAGATATGGCTACATTAAAAGAGAAAGTTGCTTCGTATTGGGAGCGCATTGAGCCCTTCCTTCGACACCGCTACTTCACTTTATTCTCGCGGATTGTGCTGGGCGGCATTTTCATCTTCGCCGGTGCGGTTAAGATTAATCATATTTACCCACTATATCCAGAGGGTGTTAAAAGCCTTTTTCAAGAAATAATGGAATATAAAATACTGCCTCAAGATCTGGCTATTGCGTATTCCTATGTTCTTCCTCCACTTGAGATTCTACTGGGAATTCTCTTAATTTCGGGGATATTTTTAAGATCTGGTGCTATTGTGAGCGGGCTGGTTACGTTGAGCTTTACGATTGCTAAAGTATCAGCCCTGATTCGTCATCTCGATATCGGTATATGCGGCTGTTTCGGGCCAACGGTGCCGCTACTTTCCACACAAAGCTTAGCACTGGACTTTGTAATGCTGGCGCTGGCGGTTCAGATATTCTTCCACCGAGGGGAATTTCTCTCTTTAGGTCCATGGATCAAGAATGTTGCCGACCGTTCTAAAGGGGAAGGTGCCTGAACAGCTCCTCCGCTTCATCGTCACGCCCCAGCTCCACAAGCGCCATGCCTTTATTGAGATAGGGTTTCCTGTATTTCGGGTTCAACATTATCGCCTTGTCGTAGCATTCTATGGCGCGTGAACGCCTGCCGGTTGCGAACAGGTCGTTTCCCATGCTGTTGTAGATATCGGCGATGAGCTCCTGATCGCCCCAGACGTCCCGCTCCGAGGAATCCAGATGTCCCGGATAGTCGAATCCGTTGGGGAATACGTTCTCGATATCGACTATCGAATCGCCGACGGGCAGTGTGCTGAAGACATGCGGACCGCGCCCGAACCCGTTTTCCAGATAGGCTGCTTTTGCCTTAATATCGAATCTCCCGGCCATAATGTTGTACAGGACGGTCAATCCCAGGCAGTTGCCCACGTTCCTGGCATGGCCGGTCTGGGCATCGATCACGTCCGCAATTTTGTAGGGCCCCTGCGATTTGTAGCGGTGAGGCTTGGATATCCACAGCCAGTGGAAGATGACCCTGGCCTTATCGATATCATCGTCATTATTCGCGACAAACTGGGTTACGGTCTCGCAGAGGCGGTCGATCTTGTTGGTATAGCGGATGATCTCCCTGTAACTCGTAACCCCTGTAGCGATGAGGGCCGCCGAGGCCAGATCGGTCGCTTCCGCCGTTTTGTTGGCCAAAAGCTTGTTCTTTAAACGTTCGATTTTTTCTTCCATATCTTTCGTCTATTGATTAATTATTCTATTTCCTATAAAATCTCTTCTGTACTTTTTCTTGAGGTGTTAAATTGCAGGCACTGGGTAGACATGTGATTCTTGAGCTTCATGATTGCGATCGCAAGCGGCTGAGCAACTGCGAGTTTTTACGGGAGACTCTTCTCGAAGCCTGCAGGCGTGCCGGCGCAACCATACTGGGAAACTCCTTCCACGTTTTTTCTCCCTACGACGGGGTCAGCGGCGTAATCATTATCGCAGAATCTCATCTTTCAATCCATACCTGGCCGGAATACTGCTACGCGGCGGTCGACATCTTTGCCTGCGGCGATTCCCTGCATCCTGAGAGGGCCGTGGAATTCATGGTGCAGGAGCTCAAAGCGGGCAATCACTCCGTTACCGAACTGAAACGCGGAATTTTGAAATCACTAGTGTTCAATGAATAAGAATCAGTGGTTCTCCGATCAAATCACCCCCGGCATGATCCAGCAGTTCCGCATTGAGAAGGTGCTCTACACCGGTAAAACGAAGTATCAGGCTGTGCAATTCGTAGAAATGGCCGGACTCGGCCGCTGTCTCATCCTCGACGGCAAGATACAGTCCAGCGAACTCGACGAGTTCATCTACCACGAATCCTTGGTTCATGTCCCCATGCTGTCCAATGCCGATCCCAAGAAGGTGCTCATCGCAGGCGGCGGCGAGGGCGCGACGACACGCGAAGTGCTGGCACATCCGTCGGTGAAAAAAGTAGTCATGGTGGACCTCGACGGCGAGGTCGTGGACATGTGCCGCAAGTTGCTGCTTTCATATCATCAGGGCTCGTTTGATGACAAACGTCTCGAATTGATACATGACGACGCATGGAAGTACATCGAACAGACCAAAGAAAAATTCGATGTCATTGTCTTGGACCTGCCCGAGCCCATAGACGCCGGGCCGGCGTACAAGCTTTCAACCGTCGAGTTCTACGAGATGGTCAAGAGCCGGCTGGCCAAAGGCGGCACCGTTTCGCTTCAAGCCGGGGCCAGCGCCTGGGGCAACCACCTGTGCTTTACCGCCATGATCAACACCCTCAAGCAGGTCTTCCCCATCGTGCGCCCGTATGACGCCTTCATCCCCAGCTACGGCGGCACCTGGGGCTTCGCCTTCGCATCCTGTGATGTAAAGCCCGTCGCCGCTTCCAAGGTTGACGGCCTCATCAAAACCCGTATCAACCGCCCACTGCGCTCCTATGACGGCGTCTCATACCGGCGGCTCTTTGCGCTGCCCAAGCACCTGCGCAAAGCCATCGCCGACGAGAAGACGGTCATCACTGTCGCCAAGCCGTTCTTCATCTTCAAGCCGGAAGAGTAAATAAAACTACAGGCGCTTTTTAACTCTCCACATTCGCCAACCCGATTTTACCCGTTATTGACATGCGCCTGACCCTCGTTTACGATTGGTGAAGTTATTTATAACGGAAAGAACAATACGGTGTGGTTATAAGGGAATCTTGTTGTAATTGAGATGAAATATGGATGAACGACAGAAAAAAGCCAGGATTCGAAGATTTGCAGCTCTGTTTATTAGCTTAGCGCTGGTTGCGGTGGTCGTTTTGTCATTAATTGCTCCGTTTGCCTCGTCACATGTGTCGAATACATCTCCTGAGGCTTTGGAGTATACCAATCTTGGGATGGCAGCTTATGCTGACAGCAACTATAACGAGGCCATATCTTACTTCAGCCAATCTATACAACTCGATCCTGATTATGCTAGAGGCTATTACTATCGTGGGATGGCCTACCATGCATTGGGTGAAACGGAGCAGGCGATAGCTGATTTTCAAAAGTGCCTTACACTAAATCCGGATGCGGACACAAGGCAGGAAGTCGAAACTTACCTGCAAGAACTTGGGGTAACACCATAGTCAACTTCCCTTGCGCGGTTTTGCGGATGATGCCAGCATAAGGGCTATTATAAGATAATTAATAAGGTTTATAGACTGAAATCCAGTTACTTGAAAGTGCCTCTAAGTGATGCGGTTTCGTACAGTATAGATATTCCTATGTTTTATCCCTTTTTGTCCTTTATCCAATAACCTACTACCTCACCCTCATCTTTAGAAACCTGGAGTCCAAAGTACCAGATTGTTTCGCTATCTGTATGGTCAGGCTCCGCAGAGGAGTGTTCCGATGAGGGTTTATGATAAATACTGGCGGCATGTTCCGTATATTTTGTTATTTCCCCTTCTACCTCATAAAATAAACCGCTGCCGACGGAAGTTAACCAAATACGTGGAATTTGAACTACTTTCCCAGACCATTTCTTCTCAACGAATTCCTTTATTATATTATCAATATTAATCACAGTTTATTAATCCTGTTGGATTTTAATCTCTGCCACGATCGAGCATAATATACTATGCTCCCTGTTCATAGTCAAGGCAGTTAGGTATAGAGTAGTGTATCAATTCATCATCCAACCCCCTGTAATCCCCCACAACTTTCGAGCTAGGGCGAGCATACAAGCCCGCCCCTACAGGGGGATATTTAGAAGAATCAGGGGACACCCCTAAGACCCCTGCAGGAGATTTCTCTCCTGCACCTCTTACTTAGTTCTGTAGGGATTTGATTGCTGAAGTGGATCAACCCTCTGATAGTCCCTCATACTTTGGGGGACTTAAGAAGAATTAGGGGACACCCCTAAAACCCCGGTCCTTCCAGTACTGGAAGGACACCTCTTGTTGTAATCTTCTGCATAGAAGCAGGTCCTGAAAATTCCCTAGTTCTAATAATGATACACGACTAGGTATAGTTAAGATGTTGCCACATAATAGCTACGAAAAGAATGATTTATATCGACAGGGCGGCCTGATAGCCTGCGGCAACAGCTTCCGCTATCCCCTCCGGTTTTACGCAGTCGCCCGCTGCATAAGTCTCAGATACGATCCCTCTCAATTCCCGGTCAAGAGCAATATTCGGCCTGTCTCCAACTGCGATGACTACGCTGCCGGCCTCGATATGCAGCTCATCGCCAGCCTTTGTTATCACGGTAACTCCGGCATCGGTGATTTCTTTGCATTTGGCTCCCGTAAGAATGGTGACGTTTGCGGCTTTCAGCCGGGCTTCGAGGATGGTTTTCTGCGCATATACCATCTTCCCAGCAATATCATCGAGCATCTCTATCACGGTGACCTGCTTGCCTTGCTTCTGCAGGAACTCCGCCGTCTCACACCCCACGAGCCCTCCGCCTATGATGGCAACCTTTACCGCGGTTTCTTTGCCATTGAGAACGGCTCTGGCGGACAGGACAAAGGGCTTATCCGCCCCCGGTATATCGGGCTTTGTCGCAGAGACGCCTGTGGCAATTACAACAGCGTCCGGCTTAATCTTCCTTATCATGTCGGCGGTGGCCTTAGTCCCTGTATGAACATCGACATGCTGTTGGGGCAGCTGTCCTTTGAGATATTCAAGATATGCAGCAAGGTTGCTCTTGTGCGGCGGCACAACGGCCTGGTTCAGCTGCCCGCCAAGCCTGAAGTCTTTTTCGTACAGGGTCACGCGGTGTCCGCGCAGGCCGGCCACCCTGGCCGCCTCCATGCCCGCAGGCCCGCCGCCGATAACTGCAACTTTCTTAACCTTCCTGGCCTTATATATCTTGTACTTTCCGGCCTCGCTGCCCACTGCTGGATTCACTGAGCACATCACTCCCTTGCCCTTCATCAGCTGGTTATCCGTGCAACGTCCGCAGCCGATACACGGACGGATATCCTCAAATCTTCCCTTGATCGCCTTCTTCGGCAGCCGCGGATCCGCCAGCAAACCCCTGCCGATGCCGATGAAATCCGCCTTGCCTTCGGCAATCGCTTTATTGCCCTGCTCAGGATCGATCCTTCCCTCTGCGATGACCGGGATGTTCACAACCGATTTGATGAAAGGAGAGAGCATCAAGCCCATGTTCTTGGGCTCTCCCGGAGGCGGCTCCATGCTCAGGTCTATGCCCCATATCATGCCCGCTAATTCGAGCGCATCGACACCGGCGTCCTGGAGCATGACAGCCAGCTGCCGCCCCTCGTCCAGCGTCAGCCCAGCGCCTTCCCCCATCTCCAGCGCGCTCATCTTGTAGAGCAAGGGGAAATCGCTTCCGACCTTCTCCCTGACTGCCTCTATCAACTCTAATGGGAACCTGGCCCTTCTGCTTAAATCGCCGCCGTACTCATCCTGTCTGACGTTGGCGGTGGAAGAAACGAACTGGGCGATGAGATAGTACCCGGTTCCGTGCAGCATGACCCCGTCGAAGCCGGCCTTTTGGGCCCTGCCGGCGGCATCGGCATACTTCTGCTCGATCGCCTTTATCTCCGCCACGGTCAACTCCCTCGGCATCTCTCCCCCATAGCCGATCGCAGAGCTGAACGGCATGGGGACGGGCGATGGAGCTACCGGCTGGACGCCCGTTATTTTGATTCTAGCACCTCTGCCTGTATGGCTTATCTGTAATACGGCTTTAGCTTTGTACTTGTGGATCGTATCAATCAGCTTGGCCATCCCCGGGATATATTTATCGTCATCCAGCATCAGCATATTCGCTGTATTTTTGCCCGCCGGCGAATCAACACCAGTCACCTCGACGATGATCAGGCCCACGCCGCCCCTGGCACGGGCCTCATAGTGATCCAGTATTTTCCGGTTCACGTGTCCGCCATTGGCCATGTTCGTTCCCATAGGAGACATTACGATTCGATTTTTAAGCTTCATTGTCCCTATTACAGCAGGTTCGAAAAGCTTTTTCAGCACCGTAGTCGTTTTCATTTGGAATTCTCCCTTCTTATGGCAGGTGTAAACTTAAGGAAGCTGTAATTAAGTTCGAATCAACCCCCTGTATCCCCCACTCTTGGGGGAAGTGAGAGAGATTAGGGGACACCCCTATTACCCCGCCAGAGGGTGATCCCTCTGGACTTCCCTGTTCCGATTAAAGGTCGCTTATAAAGAATGCAACACCCCCTAATACCCCGGTCCTTCCGCGGAAGGACACCTCTATTACCATCGACGGGGTTGTATTGATGTTGATCAACCCCCTCTATCATACAATCTTGGGGGAAGTTCAATAATATAGGAATCTCCTGGCGGGAGGACTCCCGAACCTCTTTTTCGGAGATTCACCGGTTTGTAATCACGACTTTAGTTTTGAAAGTAGTATAATTGCTTTATTGTTTTAAGTAAATGTGAACACTGTTTCTAAAACTATCGCAGGAATTCTATTTATTCCGGACAGGCAACCAGCAAAACTAACAATGACAGGAGACGATATGATTGCAGATCATTTCAGGCTCGATAATAAAGTAGCGATAGTAACCGGTTCCGGTAAAGGTATCGGTAAGTGCATCGGCATGACGTTTGCTGAAGCCGGCGCGAACGTGGTATTCGCGGCCAGGACCGAGAGCGATATTCAGGCCAATGCTGAGGCGGCCAAGGCCTTCGGCGTCCAGGCCATCGCGGTCCCCTGCGATGTGATGAACGATGAGCAGCTCGAGCGGCTGGTGCAACGGACTATCGAGTCCTTCGGCAAAATCGATATCCTGGTAAATAACGCCGGCGGCAGCGGGCCAAATCGTATCGTTAAGACCAGCCGTAAAAGGTTTATCGAGTCGTTTGATTTTAATGTTGTCTCTGCCTTCAGCCTGATCCGCATCTGTCTGCCCCATCTGCAGAAGAGCAACGGCTGCGTGATCAATATAAGCTCCATGGCGGGGCGTCTGGTGCAACGCAATTTTAGCGTCTATGGAACAGTCAAGGCTGCCCTCTCGTATATGACAAGGATGATGGCCTGCGACCTGGCGCCCGAGGTGCGGGTCAACGCTGTGGCCCCCGGCTCCATAATGACGGACGCCCTGCAGGGGTTTCTGGACAAGGATTCGCTGAAGAAGATGTGCGACCTGACCCCGATGAAGCGGCTCGGCATGCCGGAGGATATAGCCTTCGCGGCGCTGTACCTGGCGTCTCCTGGGGCAGCCTGGGTAACGGGTAAGATTATAGAAGTCGACGGCGGCACGGAAACCACCAACATGCCGTTCTGATAACAGGGTTCGGATATAGGTTCAGAGAACACGATTTGGAGGGGCCGAAATGTTTGATTTGACGGGGCACGTAGCCCTGGTAACAGGAGCCGGTCAGGGCATGGGGTTAGGCGTAGCTAAAGCGCTGGCTGCTCAGGGGGCCCGTGTGGCGGTGAATGACTATTACCTGGAAAGGGCGGAAAAGGCGGCGGCACAGATCAGAGATAACGGCGGGATGGCTATGGGTATAGGTGCCGACGTAAGTGATTTAAAGTCGGTGCAGAGAATGGTAGCCGAGGTACAACGGCAGTTCGGGCCGGTAGATATACTTGTCAATAATGCTGGAGTGCCGATCGACGGAATGAAACTCGCACCGTTTATAAATACGTCTTTGGAAGACTGGGAGCGGTTTTTGAATCTTAACCTGCGGGGCGTAATGAACTGTGCGCACTCCGTTCTCCACGGCATGTGCGAACGCCGCTGGGGACGTATCATTACAATCAGCTCGGAGTCTTGGCGGCAGGGGTTCAACATGGGGCTGTCGCTATACGCCGCTTCGAAGGCGGGGGCGGTCGGTTTCATGCGGCAGCTGTCCAGCGAGATCGCAGCCTCCGGGGTTACAGCAAACTGCATATCCCTTGGGACTATGAACAATACCCCAAAAGCGGAGGCCATAGCTAAGCATACTACTACTGTCGGACGGGCGGGGACACCGGAAGACGTGGGGGCGGTGGTGGTCTATTTTGCTTCCGAGGAAGCGTCATGGGTGACCGGGCAGGTCCTACCATTGAATGGTGGTGGATGCACAGCTTAGAGCGCTGAGCCTTTCCACTAAACAAGAGGTGCAGAGTGCTTCATGCCAGGTTCTTGAGGGTGTCCTCATGTATGTCGATAAAAGAGATGCAGGAGAAATTCTCCTGCCGGGGGTTTGGGGGTGTCCCCCAATTTCCTAAGTCCCCCAAAGTATGGGGGACTCACAGGGGGTTTGGATAACACAAAATTTTATTATCTACTTAGGCGGACTCTTAAGAATTTTCCCACATTTAATGCACTGATCAGGAACTCTGTCGCTCTCATACCACTTACCACAATTAGGGCATATCATTGCCATAGCATCATCTCACTATCTAAAAATCTCTTATATGATTCAGAACCAAAGCTTTTGGTCTAATTTTGCTTTTACCCTATTAATTGTATATTAACCGCGAAACTTTAGGTAATTAATCAAGTCCATTATTCTATTGAGAACTCCCATATGCAGTCATAGCCCGGCTCCTGCTTTTCGTAGGGCGCATCATATGGCGGGATGACCAGCGGCCTCCACTTCACATCGGGAACGATGGCCTTTGCCGACTGCCCGAACATCTGCATATCCCACTTGCGGCACATCGTCCTGAGGAATTCCATGTCCCCCTTCTCCCTGAGAAACCGCATGGGTTTGCATCTGGCGACCTTCACGATGCCTAGCTTCGGGCTCTTGAGCTCGACCTCATAGTCATAGTGGTACGGGCAACCCCCGGCAGCCGGATGGAACTGGTTGATCTTCATAATGCCTGCCATATCGTTCTCTTTGTGTCCCAGGGCCTCCAGAGTGCGCCGGGCGGTCGGCGGGATGTTCCTCATCCAGACCTCAAAATCTATTTCGCGGGCGACCTCCGCCCCGTACCTCTTGGCTACAGCATCATACCAGTGGTTATCCATCTGTTGATAAGCTCTGGCATATTCGTTTGCCAGCTTCACGAGCATGTCCTTGCTCAGATCCTCCAGCCGGCAGATGGGACGCACCGGACCGCTGTAATCTTTCAGCTCTTTCGGCGCTTTTGGGGCCTTCTTTTTAGTTTCATCATCCTTCTTCGGCATGTAAGTCTCCTTTCCAATCTTTGGAGCCTGCAGTCTCATATCATACTAAGTTTTATCGACTATTTCCCTTGCGCGGCTTTCCGGATGATGCCAGCATCAGGGCTACCGCAAGCAATGTGAATCCCGCTATGATCATAATCAGCATCAACATGGTCATCATTATGGCTGCTGCAGGTACCGCTACAATAGGCTTTAGCAGGGGGTTCTTTGGTCTTATGTTAACCCACAGGGACCGGGTGACGCCGTGTCCTCTTTTAATATATGTTCTGGTAACCTCAACGCTTCGTCTGGACAGGCTTTTATCATTATAGGGAACAAGAGACATCTCATTCTCCAACGGCGGTTCTCTGTCCGATCCTTTATTTTCTATCTGAATGTCCCCCGCCCATCGCAGGATGGGCACCAGCCAATCCCCTTGCATATGGAGCATTTGAGGGAGCGGCTGCCATGACACAGGTTGCATTGCTTTGGCCCCATATCGCCACGGGGATCATGAGAAGTACGAATTACACCGGTCCCCTTGCAAGCATGACATTTCACTTTACCTGTGCCTTTGCAGGCAGAACATTTACCAGTGTTACCGCAAGTAGGACAACCCATAATATTACTCCTCAGCAAAACTGTACTGTTTATATTCTAATTGTTTAGCTAGTATGAACAGCTGGCCAACCCCCTGTAGTCCCCCGAACTCGGGGGGAATTTAATTTGAACTAGGGGACACCCCTAATACCCCGGCAGGAGAGAAATCTCCTGCACTTCTTAAGCCTATTTCCTTTATAACATTCATTTTGCATTTTGTTAAATTTTGTGCGATATGTAAATCTGGCTATTTTGGCTTGATTAGCAATATCGGAAGTTTAGAACTCTTAATGACGTATTCCGCCACGCTGCCAAATAATATCCTCTTTATACCGCTGCGGCCATGTGTGGCTATAGCAATCAGGTCAATTTTGTTCTTATTGGCATAGTTCACTATTGCCTCACCTGGATTACCTACTAGTACCACGCATTCCGTTTTGATCCCTATCTTTTTCAGGGATTTTGCCTTAGCGTCCAAGTATTCTTTGGCCTCCGTTTCCTCGGCAGCCAGCTGCTGCGGCGCGGGTGGAGATGGTGGGATGCTCGATATGACGCCGGGGATCGCTATCGTTGTACTGTGCGATAACGGCACTGTGCGCAGTAACACTACCTCCCTGTCAGCACCAAGCGCCTCCTCCGATGCGTATTGCAATATCTGTTCGGACAAGCTGGAACCATCTAAGCATATGAGAATCTTCCTGAACATCTTGTTCTCCTTTCATGCTTATTTTGCAGACTTCAGTTAGACTTAATATAAGATTAGCCTAATGTATCAACATTGCTTAAATAAAACAAGGGGGTAGTTTGGGATTTTTATAATAAGCTAATTCAACCCCCTATTATCCCCCACTCTTGGGGGATGTTGAGAGAGGATTGGGGGACACCCCCAAATCCCCCACCAGAGGGTGATCCCTCTGGACTTCCCTGTACTGATTAACGATTGTTGAAAAGATGGGGACATCCCTAAGACCCCGGTCCTTCCGCGGAAGGACACCTCGAACTCCCCCTAACCCCCTCTTTATTAAAGAGGGGGAAGCGACGAAGTCGCAGGGGGCGTTGGAGACGGAGTGAAGAATCTCGAAGAGATCCTTCGGTCGTCCTTCTAATGATGGGAAGAGCTCTTTCATGATGACAAGCTGCTAAATAACCAACCCCCTGTTATCCCCCAATCATGGGGGATATCCCCAGAGCCCCCGGCAGGAGAGAAATCTCCTGCACCTCTTTTCAAATCGTACGTGTAGGGGCGAGGGTAATCTCGCCCTTACGGGACACCCAGAGCCCCGTTCCTTCCGCGGAAGGATACTTCACATTTGCCATTGTCTAAATTGGTCGGGCAATCCAGTCAGGTCAGCTATGATCATCACTAGCCACTTATCGTTCACGATGCTATAATCTAATGGTGGATATTCTTGAAGGATTGAACCCGGCGCAGCGGGAGGCGGTTGAAGCTATAGAAGGGCCGCTGCTGATACTGGCAGGCCCCGGCAGCGGCAAGACAAGGGTCATCGCCCATCGTGTTGCTTACCTCATCAAGGTATGGGGCGTGCGCCCGCGCCAGATAATGGCTGTCACCTTTACCAACAAGGCTGCCCGTGAGATGAAAGAACGCCTGTACGGGCTCCTCGGCAGCTCGGTTGAAGAGCTAACTGTTGGCACGTTCCACGCCATCTGTGCCAGAATACTCAGGCGCGACGGCAAGCATATCGGCATCGACTCCAATTTTGTCATATACGACGATGATGACCAGATGAGCCTGGTGAAACGCGTCCTGCAGGAACTGGATATCGATCCCAAGCGCTCCCCTCCCCGCGTCTTCCTCTCCACGATATCGGCGTCGAAGAGCCAGATGACCGCGCCTAAAGATTATGTTAAGTCTAACTACTTCGAGGAGGTTGCGGGCAGGGTTTACCAGCGCTATCAGGAGCTTCTTGCCGAGAGCAAGGCGCTGGACTTCGACGACCTGCTGATGAAGGTCGTGGAGCTTTTTCAAAGGCAGCCGGATGTGCTGGAAAAGTATCAGAAGCGCTATCACTACGTCCTGGTCGATGAGTTCCAGGACACGAATATTGTACAGTACATACTGGCCAAGCAACTGGCAGGGAAACATCAGAATATCTGTGTCGTCGGAGACCCGGACCAGTCTATCTACTCCTGGCGCTCCGCTGATCTGCGCAATATCCTCAGCTTCGAGAAGGATTACCCTGATGCGAAGGTGGTCTACCTGGAACAGAACTATCGCTCTACCAAGGTGATACTCGAGGTGGCTCACAGCGTGATCTCCGTAAACCGCAAGCGCAAAGAGAAGGGATTATGGACAGAGAACGAGGAAGGCTTGCCCATCGTCGTTGTCGAGTCATATAACGAGCAGGAGGAGGCGCAGTTCGTAGTCAGCGAGGTGGACAAGCTGGTGGGGAAGGGGAAGTATAAGGCCGGCGATATCGCTGTTATGTACCGCACCAACGCTCAATCGCGCGCTGTTGAAGAGGCGTTCATACGCTACGGCATGTCGTACAAGCTGGTAGGCGGCACGCGGTTCTACGAGCGGCGAGAGGTAAAGGATATCATCGCCTACCTCAGATTAATACATAATCCGTACGACAGCGTCAGCCTGTCGCGAGTTATAAACATTCCGCCGCGCGGCATAGGCTCAAAGACTACGGATCAGCTTGATCAGATGGCGCGGGAACGCTCGATACCGGTTTACACCGTGCTTCAAACGGTGTCCGATGACAAGAGTGAGCAATCGCTGAACAGCCGGACTGCCCGTGCGCTTACCGTCTTCCTTGAATTGCTGAACGAGCTGATGAAGGCCAGTCAGGAGATGAATACCGTCGATCTGTTTGACTTGATCATAAATCGCACAGGATACAAAGACTATCTGTATGAGAACCCGGACGGCGAGGACAGGTGGGAAAACATATTAGAGCTTCGCACTGTAGCCGATGACTATCGGGAACTGCCGCCCAAGGAAGGGCTTCCCGCATTTCTGGAAAATATCGCCCTGGTGACCGATACCGACAGCTATAATGAAAAGGTTAATGCGGTTACGATGATAACGCTCCACGCTGCCAAAGGGCTGGAGTTTTCGGTTGTATTTATTCTGGGGCTGGAAGAAGGCCTTCTGCCCCACCGCAAGTCACTGGATGACCCCGACCAGATGGAGGAGGAGCGGCGCTTGTGTTATGTCGGCATCACAAGGGCAAAGCAGCGGGTTTACCTGGTGCGTGCCTTCCGCCGCAGCTCAATGGGGGCTACGTCCGTAAATCTCCCCTCGCGCTTCCTTATGGATATACCTCCTCACTTGAGAACAACGCCGCGTGGCGCCGCGGATAAGCTTAACCCTTCGGCAAAGCCCTCAACTCAGCAAGCCAAGGTCGAGAAGCCGCCGCTCAGCGCAGGCGAGCAGGTGGTGCATGCCAAGTTCGGGGAGGGTATCGTGGTCAGCTGTGTGCCCAGCGGGAACGATCAGGAGGTCACCATCGCGTTTAAGGGAGATACCGGCCTCAAACGTCTTCTGCTGAGCCTTGCGCCTTTAGAGAAAGTTACTTAGTAGGTTGCTTTATCATCCAACCCCCTTGATCCCCCACACATGGAGGAATTGTTATCCCCCATACTTTGGGGGACTAAGAAAATTGGGGGATACCCCCAAACTCCCAGCAGGAGAGAAATCTCCTGCACCTCTTTTATCGTCATTCCGGCGGAGGCCGGAATCCAGAAAAGGCATACGGCTATTTGCGTCACTGGGTGCGAACCCCCTGCTATCCCCCATTGAAGGGCGAACACATAGGTTCGCCCCTACAAGGGACCAATGTAAGGGCTTATTTCAATAAACCCCTACGGGACGCCCTCGGTTCCCCGGCAGGAGGGATTCTGCGCCTCTATCTATCGCCAGCCTCGAATCTTGACAATGACATCGTAATTAAGGTAAACTTTCGTTGGTTTCCCTGGGGAAAACAGCCTCGAAATCGGATATGAAAAAGGGCTTGCGAAATCGTATTGTTAAGTTGGAATCAAGCGTAAAGGCCAGGAGTGGTGATTGCGTCGCCCCCTGGTTTTTTGCTGTCTAAATATAAAAAGAAGGAGGCAAATGAATGGCGGAAGGCTCGAAGATTACCAATGATATCAAGTCGATGATTGGCCTATGGTCAGAGCCTGTAGTGCTGGAGGTGGAGAGGGGGGCGATAGCGCGCTATGCTGACGCTATCGATGATGATAATCCCCTTTATCGCAATGAGGAATATGCCAAGAGCTCGAAGTATGGTGGCATCATAGCGCCCCCAGGGTTCTTCGGCTGGCCGGTAGGAGGTGGTAACATTGAGGCGGGTATGGCCAGGGTGGTGGGTGCGGTGGCATCGGCGGGGATGCTACGCATACTCGATGGTGGCATCGAGCTCACCTTCTACGTCCCAGTACGTGCCGGCGACATTCTGGTGACATACGGGAAGCTGGCCGATGCTCGCGAGAAGGCAACGAAATCTCAGGGCGCGATGGTTTTCCTTATTATCGAACAGAAATATCTGAACCAGAACGGCGATCTGGTAGCCTTAGCCCGGCAGACGCTGATCTGCAGTTAAGTTAGGAGGAAGAAGGATGACTCACCATATTAAAAAGCAGATTTATTATGAAGACGTTAAAGTTGGGGACGAGGTAACGCCCTTGGCCAAAGTAGCGTCCAGTCGTATGCTGGTCCAATGGGCAGGTGCCTCCGGTGACTTCAATCCCCTTCATTATGAAGATAGTTTCGCCCAGGCTATGTTTGTAAATAGCCCTATAGTCCATGGCCAACTGAAGCGAGCCTGGCTAGGCCATCTGGTAACCAATTGGATTGGTGAGGGAGGAACTGTAAAGGTGCTCTCCTGCCAGTTCCGCGGCATGGACTACCCGCGCAAGATGAAGACTATGACCGAGCCGAAAGACGGCGAGACCTGGCAGTGCAAGGGCATTGTTAAGAAAATGCGCGTAGAGAACGGCGAGAATCTCGTCGACTGCGAGATCTGGGTCGAGAACGGTAAAGGCGAGAAGACCACCCCGGGCAGCGCTGTTGTCGCTCTCCCCTCGAAGAAATAGGAACCCTCTGTAACCAGAGGTGTCCTTCCGCGGAAGGACCGGGGTTTTAGGGGGCTGATCAATCGCAATCGGATATTTCTCAGGAGGTTAATATGGGGGATAGACTGAAGGGTAAGGTGGCTATCGTCACCGGCGCCGGCCGCGGACTGGGACGCTCGCATGCGCTGGCGCTGGCTGCTGAGGGCGCCGCTATAGTGGTAAACGATCTTGGTGTCGCCTCTGACGGCAGCGGCACAGACCAGTCGCCGGCACAGCAGGTGGCTAACGAGATCAAGAAAGCCGGAGGCGATGCTATTGCCAGCTACGGCAACGTGACCAAGCTGGAGGATTGCCAGAAGACGGTTCAGGAAGCGGTCGATAAGTGGGGCCGCGTCGATATCCTTATCAATAATGCCGGTGTCCTGCGCGACCGCATGGTTTTCAATATGAGCGCCGAGGAGTGGGACATCGTTATCAAGACGCACCTCTACGGCCACTTCAACTGCATCAGGGCTGTCGCCAGCCAGATGCGCCAGCAGCGCGGCGGGCGTATCGTGAACACATCGTCCGAGGCGGGACTGGGCAATCTGGGACAGGCCAACTACGCTTCAGCCAAGGAGGGCATCGTCGGCCTTACCCGAACCGTCGCGCGCGACCTGGGCAGGTACGGGATCATCTGCAACGCGATCCGTCCCCGTGCAGGCACGCGCATGACCTTGAACGAGGCCGTTCAGGAAGCGTGGACCAAGTCGGGAGGCGCCGGGCTGGGCGCAGCCGCGGGCGAGACCATCGAGGAATATCTGCCTCCGCCCGAGTTCGTATCTCCGTTCGTCGTATTCCTGTGCACCGATGAGGCCGCGAAGGCCAATATAAACGGCCGCACCTTCCTCGTCGTCGGCGGCAAGGTCAGCCTGTATTCGGAGCCCGATCTTATCAAGACAATCACCAAGGACTGGCGGAAAGATGGTCCCTGGACGCTGGATGAGCTGATCGCTCGTGTTCCCAAGGAACTGGCGCAGGGGCTGGTGAATCCTTCGCCACCGAAGAAAGAAAAGTAAGTCGACAACGCGTCGAATGTTTAAGGGCAGGTGTAAGAGCCTGCCCTTTTTGTTTGTGGAACAGCGACGATGGTCACAATATGTATAGGATTTGAACAGGCGTCACCTGGGGGCGCACCTTCGGCAATGAGATTTATAGCCTGTAGTTAGACTGCGTACCACAGTACTTCTGTCTTCATCTGCGTTAGCTTGACATTGATACACGCTTTGGCTATAGTATGACCCATAAGATATCATACCATGACCCAATAGATACTGGATTCTAATTGTGAAACTCAGCCACAATAACTACGCTTTCATTGACAGTCAAAATCTGAATCTTGCTATCCGTGAGCAGGGATGGATACTGGACTTTGCAAGGTTCAGTACTTATCTATGGGATAAGTACGGTATAGACAAAGCCTTTATTTTCATAGGATACGTACCTGAGAATCAAGACCTGTACACCAGTTTGCAGAAAGACGGCTACATTCTGATCTTCAAGCCGACACTGAGTCTGCCTGGCGGAGGCGTCAAGGGGAACGTGATGCGGAGCTAGTCTTGCATGCAATGATTGAGTATGACAACTATGATAAAGCTCTAATAGTCACCGGCGATGGCGATTTCTATTGTCTTGTCGATTATCTGATAAAGAACGGCAAGCTCCTGAACCTGATGATTCCTAATATGAGTAAATACTCTTCTCTATTCAGAAAACTCAGGCCACACATGGTGTTTATGAACGATCTCAGGGGTAAATTAGAGCATGTACAGAGAAAATAAAAGAGAGGCATTACCGCGGGACGGAACCCTTTGGTTGGCCTCTCATCGTGATTATGGCGCTACTATATAATATTTCTAAGCAGATGTCAATATAATGCTCTCGTTATTCTGCTCTTAAGGGAGTAGTGGTCAATCCTTCGCCGCCGAAGAAAGAAAAGTAAGTCGACAACGCGTCGAATGTTTAAGGGCAGGTGTAAGAGCCTGCCCTTTTTGTTTATGTAAGAGCGACATTCGAAGTTTGTCAGGTAATCGCGAGTTATCGAGATGATTTGTTAAGCATCAACCCCCTGTATCCCCCAATCTTTGGGGATTTTTAAAGCTGGGGGGCGCCCCCAGTTCCCCCGTCAGGAGACTTTCTCCTGAACCTCTTTTTCGACAGTCTGACTCAACGTTCTGTGAGTTGCGCTGATTCCACTCGCTGCGGAGTAGCTCCATTACTACAAAAGTGTTGCTGAACCGTTTTTGCTTTTTGAAAGGGGCGAATCCGCATTTTCTGAAACAGCGCTGTGCCCTGAGGTTCCATTCCAGGGTGTTCAGATATATCCTGTCGATAGTCGTGGTTTTAAAAATATAGTTGACCAGCGTATTTACCGCATCGACGCCGTAGCCGTTGTCCCAGTAATCACGGTCGCCGATCATAAGGCCCAGCTCGGTTTCTTTTTTCCGCGTATCGATGTTATAAAACATGCAATTGCCGATGTGTTGACCGTCCAGCGTATCTATGGCGAAGCGGCGTCGTCGGGAGCTTTCGTGACGGATCTCATCGTTGTAATCCAGAAGGAAACTGGAGAAAGGAATCCTTAACAGCTGTGAGGCATCCAGTTTGGCCAGTTCCTCGTCCCTGCGCCACAAATAGTCGTTAGACGCATCGGACATGCGCTTTGGCCTGATTACTACCTTCTGCCCTTTTAGTAAGTTGGTTTCCATCACAACGAATCTGTTGAGAACGGGTCTCTATTAAAGTATAACTCACGGAGCGCATCGTTTGCTGCATCACGAACATAATCTTCTGGAAGCTTTATGCATTCTTCGAGGGCAGCCTCAGCCTCGTCGCCGCCGATTTTCCCCAGGGCGGATATGACGGATATCTTAACCTCGGTGTCAGGGTCCTTGAGAAGCTTCAGCAGCTGCGGCACCGCCTGGGCGTCTTCAAATGCACCGCATGCTTTAGCAGCTTCGAAGCGTATCTCCGGGTCTATGTTATTCAGTTCATGGAGGATTATGGGCAGCCAGGCGGGATCGCTGTTAATCCCCATCGCGTACAGGGCGCTGGCCTTCATGAGTGCGTTATTGTTTTTATAGGCTTCCCCGATTATGTCCGTCGCTATCGGCAGGCTCAGGGGGGCGATAGCCTCCACAGCGCGTCTTCTCACTTCGATGGTCTCTTTCTCGTTGCGGATGGCTGCGATCAGTGATTCCTCCAACTTGTCGCCGTCTTTCTGGCGCAATTTGCCTAATTCGTAAAGCATGGCGAACTTCCCCAGGGAAACTGCGGCGCTGGCCCTGGCCAGTTCACTGCTATCGCTGCGCAGTATATTGATCAGCGGGTCGATCAGCGAGCGGTGCTCATATTCCCAGAGCCCCTCCATTGATTTCAGGCGCACCGTTTCGTCTGCATCTTTGATGACTAACATGAAAATATCATTATAATCCAGCTGCGGGTCCCCCTCCGCCAGTGTGATGAAATCGCTCATGATCTCTCGCCTGCGTTCTACAGGTGTTTGAGGCCAAGATTTTTGGAACAGCTCAAGATTTGAGGGGGAAAGCGCGGAAAGATCGGTAAGTCTGGAGATAACCAGGTCTTTCTTATCGTCGGCTATTTCTTTTAAATAACTCTTTAAAGACAACGGTTCCTCCCGTGTGTGCTATCCCTTGCTGGCTATCGACAGGTTGGATAGACAAATGGCGGGCGTTTTAAACGACCCGGCGACCCATTCTGCTTCACGTCCGATGGCCTGTATTTCCTTTAATGATTCGTATATATTGCCGGAGACGATGGTATCCTTGACCCTGCCGACCAGCTCCCCGTTTTCGATCTTGTATCCCAGCAGGACGTTGCCGCTGAACTCGCCGCCAAGGACGTTACCCTGCCCGGCCCCGATGAGCATCTCAATCACCAACCCCTCTTTGATGTTGCGGATCATGTCGCCATAGTCGGTGTTGCCTTCCTTTACTATCACGGCGCTTGTGGACGGCGAGGGAAGGCTGCCCCTGGCGCGAACACCGCTGCCGGTGCTGCGTGTGCCCGCCAGCGCCGCCGTCTGCAGATCGTACAGAAAACTGCCGACAGTCCCATTATCGATAAGTGTCGTCCGCTGGCTGGGCACGCCCTCGCTGTCGCAGGGGCGGCTCGCCGGCAGGTAGTCGATGGTGGGGTCGTCCCATATCGTCAGCCTCGCGTCGAACAACCGTTGTCCGAGTTTTCCGCCTAACGGCGATGCTCCCTCCAGCACCATCTTCCCGTTCACCGCCAGGGCCAGCGGCATACCCAGGGCGTTTATGACCCCTTTCGGCGTGAGGATGACAGGCATCCGCCCTGTGGCGATCACGGCTGTGCGCCTGGCTAACTCCAGCTGTTTGATCGTGGAGTCGGCTATTTTCTTGAAATCGCGGATGGGATGACATGAGATATCCATCTCGCCTACAAAAAGCATATCGGTGTCACGTATAAGCGTACCTTCGGCGCTGATATTGAACATGCTCTTGCGGTAGCTGGCCTGTCCGCCGCGAGAATTGATGATTTGAACCTCGCTCTCGGATTTGCCTATCTCGGCTTCGCATACCAGCTCCGGCGTATGGCTGAGCAGCGTTGCGATGAGCTCGTTGCCCATGCGCACCATATCGTCGATATCCACGTTTTGTACTTCAGCATCGTACACCTGGATCGAAGGATACTTCCTGACAGAAGGCAGCTCGAATTTAGCCTCGGCGCCGAACTGCGAGGTCTCGACAGCCATATCGACCAGCGCCTGCGGATCGTCCATCCTCGTTGTAGAAGCGAAGCCTATCCTGCCGTTTTTTATTATGCGTAACGCAACCCCTATCGACTCGCTGCTCTCCAGCATCTTCAGGCGGTTGGCCTCCCAGACAACAGGGGTGTCCGTGGATTTGACCATGAAGACTTCCGCCTCTTCGGCAACTTTTCTAGCCAGACCGAGAATTTTTTCCAAGGATTATTTCCCCCCTACCAGACACTTCTGGATGCGGATGTGCGGGCTGCCGTTTGATACCGGCAGTGGCGACTGGCCTCCCTTGCCGCATCCGCCGCCCTCGTTCATATCCAGGTCATTGCATATCGCATCGATATTGTGCAGAGTGGTGAATACGTTACCTGTGAGAACCACCGGCCGCATCAATCCCTCCACTTTGCCGTTACGTATCATGAATGACTCTCCAGCGGAGAAGGTGAACATCTCCATGCTGGTCATGCCGCCGTACCAGTTCCTGGCGTATACGCCCTCTTTGATGTCGGCTATCATCTCATCGAAAGTTATCTTTCCGGATTCGATATATGTGTTGGTCATGCGCACTATGGGCGGATGATGATAATCGATGGCGCGGGCGTTGCCCGTGGGCTTTTCATGCATCACGCCCGCTGTCTCACGCGAGTGCAGCCGACCGACGAGCACACCGTTCTTGATCAGATACGTTTTTGTCGCCGGAACGCCCTCGTCGTCGTATTTATAACTGCCGCGCAGTCCCGGCACAGCGGCGCCATCGATGATATTGAGGTGTTCTCCGCCGAACTTACGCCCTAGCACCATGATATCCTTCATGCGCTCGTTCTCATAGACGAAATCGGATTCTGACAGGTGGCCGAAGGCCTCGTGGACAAAGACTCCGGCCAGCACCGGATCAAGGACTATAGTGTACTCCCCTCCCTTGACCGGAGGCGCTGCCAACAGCTCGACGGCCCTGCCGGATGTATCTTTAACCTGCTGGTGCAGTTTCTTCATGAAGCTGAAATCGCCCTTGGAGCCGAGGCTCAACGACGATTGCTGCACGTCGCCGTCCTCCCTGGCAACGACCATGAGGCGAAATGTTATGTCAACTCTTTCCTGCTCGATGTAGCTGCCCTCGGAGTTGGCGAACGTCACCTTCTGCCTTCCATCGCCGTATCCCATCACAGATGTCTGAATCTTGGGGGTGCTCCATATGATATCGTTATATTCGTCGAGCAGTTTCTTTTTATCGGCGAGCGATATCTTCCCTGGATCATTCCTTATATCGGTGGCGACGATGTCAACTATAGGTGCTACCTGTGCCAGTTTGCGATCTTCCTTTCCCGCTAAACGAGCTTGTTTGATCGCGGTCGCAACTTTGCGCTTAAGGCCTTTCGTATCGTTGAAGCTGACGAAGCCCCATCCGCCGTGCACCATGGCTCGCACGTTGCCTCCAAGACTGGTGCTGCGTCCTATATCTTCCAGTTCCCTGCCGCGGTACTGGATGCGGCTGGACTCGCGTTCTTCAAGGCGCACTTCAATATAATCGGCCTTCTGGCCTTTTAACGCTTCGGAAATTTTGTCGCGAGTATTTTCGATGGCTGACAATTTGAGCTCCTTAAGGTGATGGTAGGGATAAGTTTACATATGCTTGTATTGCGTTGTCAATGACCAGAATGAGATGGTTTTGACCAACCCCCTTAATCCCCCATACTTGGGGGATATTTAATTTAGGATAGGGGGCACCCCTATAACCCCGGCAGGAGAGAAATCTCCTGCATCTCTTATTTATATTTAAAGATAAGGGATAACTCATACCTGTCATTCTGAACGTAGTGAAGAATCTCGACGAGATCCTTCGGTCGCTTGCTTTCTCAGGATGACACGGGGGACACCCTCAAACCCCCGCCAGAGGGTGATCCCTCTGGACTTCCCGATTCTGATTAACGATCGTTCAAAAGATGGGGGCACTCCTAGAGCCGGTCATTCCGCGGAAGGACACCTCTTTTATCGTCACTCCGGCGGAGGCCGGAATCCAGAACAGGCATATGGATGTTTGCGTCACTGGGGATCAACACCCTGCTGTCCTCTACTAAAGGGCGAGCACACAGGCTCGCCCCTACAGGGGGACTTTAAAAATATAGGGGACACCCCCAAACCCCCGCCAGAGGGTGATCCCTCTGGACTTCCCTGTTCTGGTTAACGATGAAAAGATGGGGGGTACCCCCAAATCCCCAGTCCTTCCGCGGAAGGACACCTCTCTTTCAACGTGTCATTGCGAGGAGCGTAGCGACACGGCAATCCCATCGTTCATCTGGCATGGTGTAACAGGAGATTGCTTCACTTCGCTCGCAATGACAACGGGCGATTCATGAATCGGACGTACCCAAACCTGGCGGCCTGCGCCGCCTCTTTTAATTTTCATCGCTTCAACTATATAAGATTGAAAAGGTCTGTGATAGAATAGTCTAATTCTTTTTACCAGTAGCGTTGGAGTGCAAATGACAGGGCAACTGGGTCTGGTCGTACTGGTCATAGCTCTGGTGGCTGCGTTCATCGGCGGGATGATCGCCAGACAGCTGCGTCTGCCCGTCATCCTGGGTTACCTGGCAGCCGGGATCGTCATCGGGCCATACGGTGCTCATTTCGTCAGCGAAACTGCGCAGATCGAAACGATGGCAGAGATCGGCGTCGCCCTTCTCCTCTTCACCCTCGGCATGGAGTTTTCACTTAAATCGCTGCGGCGGGTAGGCCGCGTCTCCGCCATCGGTGGGGGCATACAGATTGCTGCAACGACATTGCTGGGGTTGGGTGTCGGCATCGGCTTGGGCTGGAAGTTCGAGGAGGCCATGTTCTTCGGTTTCCTGATATCCATGTCCAGCACTATGGTGGTGTTAAAGCTGCTGATGGAGCGCGGCGAGCTTGATACGGCGCATGGTCGCCTAATGCTAGGCATCCTGCTGGTGCAAGACATAGCGGTTATACCGATGATGGCCATAATGCCCGCCATCGGAGATCCGGAATGGGCTTCTGCTCTTGGGATCGCTGTGTTAAAGGCGGCGATTTTTATAGGGGCCATGTTTGTCCTTGGGCTGTGGGTGCTGCCCTGGGTTATGCGCCGCGTGGCCGGCTTCCGCTCGCGGGAGCTTTTCTTATTGGCAATAGTCGGATTGTGTATAGCGGTAGCCTTTGTTACCGATCATTTCGGCATCTCGCTGGCCTTCGGCGCCTTCGCCGCCGGCGTTATCATCAGCGAATCGGATTATGCGCATCAGGCCATAGCTGAGGTTATTCCGCTGCGCGATATATTCGCCACGCTGTTCTTTGTATCACTGGGCATGTTGATCGACCTGCGTTTCCTTGTGGATAATCTGGCTATAGTCAGCATTGCAGCTGTCACTATAATCGTAGGCAAGTTTGCCATATGCTTCGTCGTGCCAAGGCTGCTGGGTTACAGCGCCAAGACCATGCTGTATTCTGGCGCCGGGCTCTTTCAGATAGGAGAATTCAGCTTTGTGCTGGCCGCTGCTGCGCTCAGCGCGGGCGTGATCTCCAAGGATATTTATGATGTAACACTGACCAGCGCTGCCATCACGATACTGCTGACCCCGCTGGCGATGGGTGGGGCTTCCAGGTTGTACGTCCGCCTCAACCAGCGGGAGCGTTTTGCTAGGGCCTTCGCGCGGCGCTCTGATCCCGATCCGGAGAAGAGGCTGCAGCTTAACAACCATGTAGTCATCTGCGGCTGCGGGCGTGTGGGTCGGATATTGGTTGCAGTACTGGAAAAAAGGGGCTTTACCCGCCTCGTTATCGATGAGGACCCGCGCGTCATCGATATGTTGCGGGCTAAAGGTGTGCCCTACTTGTACGGCGATGCCAGCAATCCCGATATCCTTTCGCGCGCAGTTCTGGATAAGGCCAAGGTGATGGTTATCACCATTAACGACCCGATCGCGACGGAGCTTGCCGTAAAGAATGCACATGCGATCAATCCCAAGCTGGATATCGTGGCGCGTGTCCATTTTGATGAGCATGCCGCTACGCTGCGGGAACTGGGTGTTGCCGAGATAGTGCGTCCTGAATTCGAGGCCGGACTGGAGATGGTGCGTCACACACTGCATCGCTACGGCTTAACCGGGGTCGAAATACAGTATATTATTAATGTCCTCAGGGAAGGGGGGCCTGAAGAACAGTGAAGAAGGAGCACTTCACCCGTTTTATCCTGGTAAGACACGGACAGACGGGTTGGAATAAGGGCGAGCGTTTCCGCGGGCGGGCGGATATCGAGCTGGATGAGGTCGGTCTGAGGCAGGCGCAGCAGGCCGCTGAGCGCATTGCGGAGTGGGAGATATCGGCCGTTTACTCCAGTCCGCTCAAACGTGCTACAAGCACTGCGCAGTGCATCGCCGACAGGTTCGGCCTTTCTGTCGTTACGCTGGAGGGCCTCAACGATATGAACTTCGGACAGTGGGAGGGGCTCCTCGTTTCGGAGGTGAGGGAGAAGCACGCCGGACTTTTTAAGCAATGGCGCTATAATCCCGAGCGTTTTGCCGTGCCCGGCGGGGAGAGCCTGGATGATGTGAGGCGCAGGGTGGTCGCTACTATAGATGACCTGGCGTTGAAGCACGAAGGCCAGGATATAGCGGTCGTTTCGCACCGCGTGGTGTGCAAGGTGCTGCTGTGCCACCTCCTCGGGCTGGACAATTCGCATTTCTGGAGAATCGCGCAGGATTCAACGGCGGTGAACGCCTTTGAGATGTACGAGATGGTGGGGACCGGGGAGAAGAGGGCTACAGTGACTCTGATAAACGATACCTGTCATCTGGGGAAAGTATGACCATAGAGGAAGTGATCGCCCTGTTGAGGGAGCAGCACGGCGCTCCGCCGCGGCTGCCGCAGCGCGATCCCCTCTCCGAGCTCATAGCTGCCCTTCTCTCCCAGAACACGTCCGATGTCAATTCCGGTCGGGCGTTCGAAAACCTCGTATCGACGTTCGGGACATGGGAAGAGGTAGCAGAGGTCGATGTCGACAGGATATCCGAGGCCATCTCAGCGGGCGGCCTGAACCGGGTCAAAGCTCCCCGCATCAAGGCGATACTGGAGCGCATAAAAAGCGAAAAGGGCTCGCTTGATTTGGGATTCCTCAAGGAGCTGTCGCTGTCCGAGGCGCGCGGCTGGCTCGAGTCGCTGCCCGGCGTGGGGCCCAAGACGGCCGCCTGCGTGCTGCTGTTCTCGCTGGGGAGGCCGGCGCTGCCGGTGGATACCCACGTTTATCGCGTCTCGCAGCGGCTGGGTCTTATCGACTCGAAGGTATCTCCGGACAACGCTCACAGGATATTGGGGAAGATGGTTCCCCCGGATTCAATTTATGAGTTTCATATAAATATGGTGAGGCACGGCAGGAAGGTCTGCCGGTCGCAGAGCCCGCTTTGCGGCGGGTGCCTGCTGAACAAAGGGTGTGCGTATGGAGCGAGAGCGTTTCGAAGAGCTGGTAGCGCAGGCCGTTGAGGTGCTGCCGCAGGAGTTTAAAGATAGGCTCGAAAACGTTGCGGTTGTGGTACAATACTGGCCTACCGGCAGGCAGTTGTACAGCGTTGGGCTCAGGAAGCGCGACCAACTGCTGGGGCTCTATGAAGGGGTGCCGATGACGGCCTTCGGCAGGGACCATTCGATGACGCCGGTGTTGCCGGACAAGATATCGATTTTCCAGAAACCAATCGAGCTGGCCTACCGCAGCGAGGAGCGCATCCTCAGGGGCATAGAGGAGACGGTGCGGCACGAGATCGCACACCATTTCGGGATAAGCGACAAAAGAATTCAGGATATCGCCCGCGAGAAGCGGGGTCAGGATAATGATGGGGGGACAGACGGAGGATAGCATGATAAAAGTAGGAATTATTAATGTAACCGGATATATAGGGATGGAGATCGCTCGACTGCTTTACGGACATCCCGGGGTCAAGCTGACCTCGGTGACGGGGCGCAGCGCCGCTGGCCAGAAGCTGGGGCAGTTCCTGCCGCACCTGGCGGCCATCGATCTGACTATCGAGGAAGAACTCGGCTCCGTCGATCTGGCATTCTCGGCTCTGCCGCACAAGAACAGCGCGACCGCCTGCGCCGCGGTTCTCGAGCGCGGTATCAAGGTCATCGACGTCAGCGCCGATTTCAGACTGAAGGATGCCTCGCAGTACCGCACGTGGTACGAGCACGAGCATCCCGCTCCCAAGCTGCTCAAGGAGGTGGTCTACGGCTTGGTAGAACTCAATCGCAAACATATAGCAGCAAGCCGCCTGGTGGCCAATCCCGGTTGCTATCCCACAGGCGCGATTCTGGCTCTAGCCCCCGCGGTCAAGGCAGGGATCATCGAGCCCGATATCATCGTCGATTCCAAGTCGGGCGTATCCGGTGCCGGGCGCGCTTTGAGCCTCAAGACGCATTTTGCTGAGGTTGATGAGAATGTATTTGCATATTCCATCGAGGGACACCGCCACCTGCCGGAGATAGTTCAGGGTCTAACTGCGCTCAACTCCAAATGGTCGCTGAGCGTTACCTTTGTTCCGCACCTCATACCGATGAACCGCGGCATACTGAGCACCTGCTACGCCAAGCTGGCCGACGCGTCGTTCGATAAGAAGAAGGTCGTCGATATATACAAAGAGTTCTATAAGGGCGAGCGCTTTGTGAAGGTCGTGGACGCCCCGCCCCAGACCAAGCAGACGCTGGGCACCAACTTCTGCTTTATCTACCCCACCGTGGATACGCGCACCGGCCGTCTTATCGTCGTCAGCTGCATCGACAACCTTATCAAGGGCGGCGCCGGCCAGGCTGTGCAGAGCATGAACCTGATGCTGGGCTTCCCTGAAGCTACGGCCCTGGAGTCGCTGGCGATATACCCGTAGGCAATCCGCTCCTCATGTGATAAAATACGAAAGGTTTGTTTTCTGCAATGCCCCCATCGTCTAGTGGCCTAGGACGCTAGCCTTTCAAGCTGGAAGCAGGGGTTCAATTCCCCTTGGGGGCACCAAAGTATAAATCTTGGCTAGTCGCTTTGTTGAGTCTTAGCATTTGATTAATTAAACGTTATCCTGGTCGCACATTTTAGTGCAACTACAGTTTGTGTTTTGCATTATGTAATAAGAAATATTTTTATTTAATGATTTACAAACCGATGTAATGTGCAACCTGAACATTTTGGCTAATTGTTCAATCGAAATTGAGTTCCAATCCTACTAAGAAACGGAGTAGGTTTTGACCCGTTGCTGTTTGTCAGCTTTGAGTTTTTTCTGCCATAAAGCTCGATAATAAAGATTCAATGCCCAAAGGGCTGACAAATTCCGGCGTGCCATCCCGACTCTTCCCCATATCGAGGGCAGGCTGTAAAACTCGCTCCAAACCCAGTCACGCCACTGTTGCAGCATCTCTCGTGACATTAACTTTGGCTCAAACACAATGTTAAACTCGTACTGTGACCAGTCCTTGGTGACTATTCGACCAGTCTTATCTAATGATTCGTAGAAAGCAGTACCCGGGTACGGTACAGGCCAAGCAAATTGAGCGCTCTCTAAACGCATTGTTTGGACAAAATGGACGGTGCGTTCAAAAACCTCTTCATCGTCTTCATCTAAGCCTAGGATAAAGAAACCGTGGACGGCAATGCCGTGGGAATGGATTTTCTTAATTACCGTTTCGTATTCATCCACGATATTGACCTTCTTACCTAGGTTTACCAGGTTGGCTGTGGATAGTGTCTCAAAGCCAATTAACAAGGCTATACAGCCACTAGAGGCTGCTAGCTTGAGTAATTCGTCATCTCTCGCTACCATAACCGAGGTCTGGGCACCCCACTTGATTTTATAGGGAACAAGGGCACGAAAGAGCTCTTTGGCGAATCCGGGATTGCCCGCGATGTTATCGTCGACGAAGCCGATGAGTTTTCTATGGTTTAGTGTTTCGATTTCCCTGAGGACTTCTTCCACGGGGCGGCAGCGATATGTATGGCCGAAGAATGAAGTCACTGAGCAGTAGGAGCAAGAATACGGGCAGCCTCTAGTGGCTGAGATAGTCTGCCTGAGTAAGTACGCCCCCTTGGCGAACAAGTCTCGCCGTGGTATAGGCAAGTTAACTAGGCTAGGTCTCTCACGCTGCCTATACACACTTTGTAGCTTGTTTGTCTTGAAATCATTGATTAAATTTGGCCAAATTCCTTCGGCTTCTCCAATGACTACAGCATCAGCATGCTGAATCGCCTCTTCGGGTAGAGTGCTAGGATGGACACCTCCTAAGACAACCTTTACTCCTCTCGCTCTGAAGTTATCGGCGATCTCATAGGCACGTGGTGCTGTGGCAGTTAGTGCTGTGATTCCCACCAAATCGATTTCCTTTTGGAAATCAATAACTGCGACATTCTCATCAGTTAATGAGACTTCGACCTCTGGCGGGGTTAGCGCGGCAACGGCCGCTAGACCCAGGGGTGGCAATACAGCTTTCTGTCGCTTCCGGCTGATCTCTTGTGTAGCAGGGACGATTAGCTCCAGTTTCATGAGTGACGCTTCCTCTCAAGGCTAAATTGCAACATTTTATAGCAAACCTACCTCAATTGCAAGAGAGAACTTGACACGGGTTACATTCTAAGGTGGGTTGTAGCCCACCTGAAAAGGGTGTGGGTTCACATTCTAACGGATTGTTTAATGCCAATCAGCATCCCAGTGAACAATGCGCTGTTTGAAGATGGTATTCTTTGCATTACTTCTTTTTCACCTTCACGACCGGAGACCTGACCTTTATGGCCAGCGGTTCCACTTTAATGTTCAACACTTCCCCTCTGTTGAACATAACAACTTCCCCGTCGAATTGCCCGTAAACATCATCAAGGCACTCGATCCTCATTGATTCACCGCGATACGAGTTCATCTGGCGAGGCCAGAAGTTCCATCCCCTCATTGAAAGAAAAAACAGAAGCAGTATCTTGAAGCGGTTCATCATGTCGAAAGTCGCAAGGTTTATAACACCGTCATCCATGCAAGCATCTGGGATCGTTTTCATATACCTTCCGTACCTATTAGCATTACAGACGACAATCAAAATGAACTCTTTGTGGAGGTGCTCGCCCGCGATATCAATTACGAGCGGAGACTTGGGCAACCGTTTGAAAAGCATGCTCAGGCCGTGATACCAGTAGGCAAGCAATTTGAAACGCTTGCTCTCGCAAATAAGGTGAGCAATTTTCGCTTCGAGACCAATGCTAAAGATGAGGCCCGCGTACTTGCCGTTAACTTTTATCAGGTCAATTTTCCTCGTTTCTTCCCCTAAGATGACTTTCAAGGCCTTCTCGCGGTCGTGGGGAATCTTCATGTTTCTCGCGAAATCGTCCGCTGTGCCGCTGGGCAGCAAGGCGAAGCTGGTGTTGTTCTTTTTGGAGTCCATTATCCCGTTGATAACTTCATTGATGGTGCCATCGCCCCCGACTGCAACTACAACGTCCACCGGTTCCACCCAGTTGGAAACGAGCTCGCGGGCATGGTCCAGCTTCTCGGTGAAAAGAGCCTCGTGGTTAATTCCCAGCTTGCGAAAGCGGTCAATCAGCCACATTCCGTCTTCCTGCGCCTTGCCGCCACGCCCCACGGGATTTACCACGATAAGGTATTTCTCGCCATCCTTTTTCATCGTTAGATCTTCTCTAAATCAATCGAAAGCAAAATACTTGTATAATACTTTTTCATTCAAGCATTCATCCCTTAGCTTGCCATTGAAGCTCTCTATGGTACCACTGAGATAACCTCAGACGCTCCAGTTACCTTTTTTCTCTGATTCTACCTTAGCTCTCAAAGAGGTACTTATTTTAGGAGTAAATGGTTTAAAAGTCAATTATTCTATAACAGTCACTAGGCATAATTGAACTAAAACGTCAGATTGTGCAATTTAATACAGTTCCAACGTTCGAACCCTCGTCACTTGGGGGCACCAAAGTATGACGTTTCATTATTCCGCGTCGAGGCAACAAATACCCACAGGTTGAATACTCTATTTGTTTCTTTATTACATTTACTCCGCTCAATTCTCCGTAAATATCCGACAGTTGTCCTCCTTTTTCAAATCAGGTAGCGGTGTTTGCACTTCCATAGCCATGCTGAGGGAGGGGTCTCTCAGTTCTTCTTTAGAAATTATTTAGTTTCTCACTTCAGTATTTAGATGTTCTTTAGTGGGTGTGTGTTAGGCTACATATCAATTGGCGGATTTCTACGGAAATAATGCGATTAATTGACTACGATGAGTGCAGTATGCTATAACATACACATCTTCGGCATTGATATCTATTATGAAAAAATACACACGACGTAATGCTAATTACAAAACACTAATAATTGTTCTCACAATACTCCTGACTGTATTTGGCATTGCGTATAGTCCACAGCACGCCTCCTCTGACGAGACTAATACCAGCAATGCAAGCCAAACTATCGATGGCTTAACACAACAAATCCAGAAGCTAACCGATGGCAATGTCCGTATCTCAATAAACGATAAAACAGGCATGGTACGCTTCATTGGAACCGATCTGCTCAATGCTATTTCAATCCCGGCTGCGCTGGAATCAAACTACACCCCAGAGCAGGCGGCACGCAGCTTCTTATCAGACTATGGCCGACTCTTTGGTATAAGCAACCAATCAAATGAGCTTGAGGTGATGGAAAGCAATACGGTCGACAATAGCCGATCCTTCACACGTTTCCAGCAGGTTTATGAGGATACCCCGATATTGGGAGGGGAACTCATCGTCCAGGTAGATTCTAACAACAATATTATCTCCGCAAGCAGTGATATTATTCCCAAAATATCACTGGACGTTACTCCAACAATATCACCTTCCACAGCTCAGGAGGCAGCACTGGGTGTTGTAGCCAAGACATATGGACTTGACACAAATGCACTCACAGTGAACGAGCCACAATTGTGGATTTACAACCCGATAATATTAGAAATGGATCAAAACATTACCAGCCTCGTGTGGCGTATTGAGGTTGTGTCTGTTGATGGAGAACCAATCCGCGAACTGGTCCTTGTGGATGCCAAATTGGGCTTTATTACTCTGCATTTTAATCAAATTGAAACCGCCAAGCACCGCCATGTCCACTCAGCAAAGAGTGGTGGCGTCTGCACCAGCACTCTTCCAGGTACATTGTGGCGAGATGAGGGAGGTGCTTCAACTGGCTATACAGACGTGGACAACGCATACACATATACCGGATACACCTATGACTACTACTGGAGCGAACACAGCAGAAACAGCATCAACAATGCAGGCATGACCATTATCAGCACGGTTGATTATGACGATGACGGCGGCTGCGACCTCCAGAATGCTTATTGGAACGGTTCTCAGCTGATATTCGGTACGGGCTACGCATCAGCATGCGACGTGGTTGGACATGAGTTGACACACGGTGTAACGGACTATGAGTCGAACCTCTTCTATTTCATGCAGTCAGGAGCGATTAATGAAGGCTTCTCCGATATATGGGGAGAATTTGTTGAATTAACGTACAACCCCGGCGCATCATCTGAGCGCTGGCTGATTGGAGAGAATCTGTCCATCGGTGCTATCCGCGATATGCAGGATCCTACAGCCTTCGGGGATCCCGACAAGATGACGAGCACCAACTACTATTGTGGCACCGGAGATAACGGCGGTGTGCATTGGAACAGCGGAATCGCCAACAAAGCCGCCTACCTGATGGCGGATGGAGACACGTTCAACGGCTATGTTGTCACTGGAATGGGTATTTCCAAGGTAGCAGACCTTTTCTATGAGGTTCAAACCAACCTGCTCACTTCAGGCAGCGACTATGCCGACCTGTACGACGCGCTGCAACAGGCTGCCATCAACCTGGGATACAGCACTTCCGAACGGCAGACTGTGCAGGACGCCATCGATGCCACGGAGATGGACCACCAGCCGACGAGCTGCCCTTCCAGTGAAGCCCCTATCTTGGAGAGCGGTGTACCGTATTATCTGTTCTTCGATAATATGGAGAATCCGGCCAGCGGTAACTGGACATTTGGGTCTTTAGTTGATGGCAACTACTGGGGTTATACAACCGGTTATGCAACTAGCGGCATATATAGCTTGTATGGTTATGACTACGCTGGCATAGCTGACTATTTTGTGGCTATGACTTCCAGCGTTACACTGCCGGCCGGCAGACAGTACTACCTGCATTTCAAACACGCTTATGATTTCGAGTCACCAAACTATGACGGCGGCGTTGTTGAGTACAGCACAAACGGCGGCAGTAGTTGGAATGATGCTGGAACGCTGTTCACCCATAACGGTTATCAGGGCACTATCTCGAGCGGTTCTAATCCATTAGCAGGAAGAAATGCATTTGTTGGATACAGCAACGGTTATATCTCCAGCCGGCTGAACCTAAGTTCGCTTGCAGGACAGAACATCCGCTTCAGATTCCGCATTGGCACAGACTCCAGTGTTAGCGCCCTGGGCTGGCTTATCGATGATGTTCGAATCTATACCCCGACCCCGCCCCCGTCTGCGCCGGTGCTGACGTCTCCTGCAAATGGAGCGACAGGCATGAACCAGACGCCTAGGCTTGCATGGAATCCATCTACCGGCGCAGTGAACTACAGCGTGCAGGTATCGACGATATCCACCTTTGCCACGACAGTAGTTAACGAGGCTGGTGTGGCCAACAGCTTCTTCGACGTACTGCCTGGAGCGCTTGCCTGGAACACACTGTACTACTGGCGTGTTAATGCAGTAGGCGCTTCTAGCGGAGCATCGGCATGGGCGACAGCGAGGTACTTTTACACGGCGCTGGGGCCGCCTCCTGCAGATCCATCCAGCTTGGCAGCTACAGCCATTTCATCTTCGCAGATAAACTTGACCTGGACAGACAACTCTAATAATGAGACCGGGTTCAAGATAGAGCGCAGGACAGGACTGGTTGGGGCGTATGCCCAGATAGCCACGGTGGGTGTTAATGTCGTGTCTTACAGCAGCACCGTGTTGACGGCTAACACCACTTATTATTACCGAGTCAGGTCCTACAGTGCTGCGGGGAACTCAGGCTATTGTACCGAAGCGAATGCTACGACCCTGCCGTTGCCCCCGCTTGCGCCGGTGCTGACGTCTCCTGCAAATGGAGCGACAGGCATGAACCAGACGCCTAGGCTTGCATGGAATCCATCTACCGGCGCAGTGAACTACAGCGTGCAGGTATCGACGATATCCACCTTTGCC